>Ga0131853_10005529_pt1 | contig 22804 bp, 17 predicted proteins | sample TergutLab28metaG_FD_92764 | JGI IMG/M metagenome (GOLD analysis project Ga0131853, IMG submission 92764) | Labiotermes labralis P1 segment gut microbial communities from Petit-Saut dam, French Guiana - Lab288 P1 (version 2) (version 2) | ecosystem: Host-associated > Arthropoda: Insects >...
CCTGAAGATGGACGTATTAACGTCTGAAACATGTTGAGCAATATATAATAAAGCAAGTGTCATCTAGTTGGTCAACCTTTATTCAAATATCAAGATGATGCATGGTCCAATACGCATAAGATTTAATATACTACTTTTATTTTGTTTTTGTGTGGTCTTATCCCTTCATTACTCGATTCTTCCCCACTTTTTTCCCTTGGACTTCTGCCTTATGCACATAACCTCCCTTGTTGGGGCTTTCTCCCTTATTATTTTAAAGCATGGTCTGTGATGGACCCTTTCAGGTCCACCATTTCCTTACTTGTTCTTTCGTTACTCCTCTCTGTGGCCACTTTATTAATTTTTGTTCTTATTTATTTTATTTTATGAATTTTTTCGCATTATTATTATTATTATTATTATACATGTTTGGGTTCCTCTGTTTCACTCCTCCTTTCTTTCTCCTCTACATCCCCATTACTGTCACTTCTTAGTGCCACTGCTTACGCCCCTGGTATTTGGTTTTCCTTCCATACAGTAGAACTACTTTTTACTTGCTCAGCATACTCTTCTGTCCTGAAGATGGAGCCACGGTATTCTTTTGAAACGTGATACCTACAAAACTACGTGGTGACACATCATAGAATGCAGCAGTTGTCTCAGCTGCAACGATAAAGTGAATAATGTGAGCAAGAGGCATGTTTATTAGTCTCTGTTTTTTATGGTACCAGTACTAATGATTTTTGTTATACAAAGACATAACATGAAAATGCATTTAGTAAAATATAAGCCTGACATTTTGAAGTTTTAGCCATCAGAAATGTGAATTTCATGTAAGTAGTATTTAAAAAAACAGCTTCTTCCTCACAGAACACATACTGCATCATCCTTGCAAAGTACATTCGGTTAATGATGCATAAGAGTGTGACCGTCCTTCATTCTGATAATCATACAGTATCCATGGATAACTCTGTGAATGAAATGCAGAGTTTTTATTTTCAGGCAGCTTAAGCCTCTGAGTAACCTCTGTTATTTTTCTAGTACTGAGCACTTTACATTTTCTACTATTAACCTGAATGGTTTACACCATTACCATATTTCTTAATATGATGGATTTTTTTATTGAGTTTGTTAAAATGTTATGGTCTGTATCCATATAAAATTTTATGTACCTGACTATGAAAGTTCATTAGTTATTATCAAACATAAAACTAAATTCAGTTCTTTACTAGCTTTTCTTTTGTTAGTTTTCTTTATAAAATAAGGAATGTGTGCTGGTAACTTGTTCTGATGAACATTTGTAATTTATGGAAAGCTTTGGTTACAAAGAATGTTGTTCTGTAAACTTACCACATGTACTGTAGTTGGTTGAACATGATTCTGTACAACTCATTTTTGGCAGTGATGTTATCATGCAGTTTCTCTCAGTTATAGTGTACATGATTTCTGAGAGATTTCTCAGAATTCTTAATTATCTTATAAACACAGGACTTTTGTCTGTTGTGCAGAGGTAATCAAGACACAATGATGAGCTGAAAGTTAGCCTTGATTTGTGTCTTTGTATTTTGATAATTCTACTAGTGACAGCTCATTTTCCTGCCCCATGCTGTGGAAATGTTGCCTACATAATGACACCTTCACAGACACTGATCCTTGATCACACAGCTAGGGGTGTCCAGCTTCAGGTGTGCCTAACACATAAGTTATCTGCCATTTACTGGATTTTGCCAAGGATATTAGAGTAGCGGTGTTCAGGAAGTGTCTGGTTGAAATTTCTGCTGAATTGATGACTATCCAGACTTAATTTTTGGTGGTTTTTCACAGTTTTCAGAGAGAAATTCTGGGGTAGTACGTTCGCACATACCTTGCCCACATCCTTCAGAGGGAGGGCCAGTTATGATGGCTGTAAACTACATGCTAAGACGTGCAGAAAGCAGTTGTTTAGGGTTGTGGATGTTTTCATCCTAAGGTGACAGGCTCAGGAGGCATTTGCTGCATTGGGTACAATAGAAAAATCCGTTCTCAGGCTCTGGATAACCTATGTCTTCCGTTATTATGATTTATTTAGCAATATTTTTAGTATCTAGCCCATATAGCATTGCTGGTAGGTGGATGAATATGTATATGGATAATGGTGAAATGATTATAGTGTACTGAGAAGGAAGGATGACATCATACTCGTATAACTACCTATATGCATGTGAAACAAAGATGGGAAAGAAACTGGAACTTATATTAAGTGGAACCAAGAGCCCAAGCCACCTTTTTGGATGTTCTTATTATCGGAATGGGCCCTGCATTTGCTTCCCAGGTTTACAAAGGTCCTACCAATAGTGACCTTAATTTTGAGTCCAGACGTCCATCCCATGTTAAAAGAAGAGTTCATTGGAGCCTGTATAATAGAGCCGTTATGGTACACCAGGAATGATGTGATGCATTCACTAAATTGGATAACCTTAGATTTGATTTCCAGCTTAGTGGTTCATCAGTTCATTTCTTAATAATTCTATAGGAGACAGTCATCTGAAAAATGAAGTAAAACCTTTGGGTTTGGTGTTAATGCCATATGTGATGGGAATATCTGAAAAGTTCAAACATACCAGGAACCATTACAACATGAGGGTAGTCTTCAAAAGAAAATCCATCCATACCAGTTATTCACAATAACCAGAAAGGAAAAGAATCTGCAGTGTATTTCACATTGTGCATTTTGCATTCCCTCCAAATGTGATAGAAACTGTGTTTGTTCAACATGAAGACCACTAGCCATATGGCTCTGGGAACATAAGCTTGGTGTCAGCTACATGAAGCCAAATATGTTGCAGGGAGGTGGTTCCTCGTGTCGTAGTTACCAGACTTACATAATGTATGGTATTTAAAAATAACTGATGTATGTCTGAGAATATTACACTCTTAAACTGTGAAAAAAGGGAAAGTAATGTATGTGTGCTGCACTCAGTACCTCCTCTTTGTTTAGGATGGTAAAGGTTGTTCTTGGCATGTGTGCAGAAGGATGAAATGATGAATGGAAGGATATAACAAGAAGTGATCATGCCCTTTTTTTAAAGTAATTATCAAGCATTTGTGTGAGTTACTGAAGAACATGATCACCATCATTAAGGGTAACTGACCTCTTGAACCATGAATCAAGCAAGAGTGCTGACCATTTGATGGTAATAAAATTAGCTTTTAGCTGTAGCTAACCCATCCCATCCCATCCTGGCTCTTTCCAGTAAACAGTTTTAGTTGCAGAACCATGCGAAAAGACAGAATCTATGAGACCAAGGTGTACCGGCGGACTCTAATGTTAAAATGGATCTTAAGTAGGGTGTTGGGATGTGGGCTGGATTCACTTAGCTAACAACTGGATACGCTAGTGGGCTGTTTTGAATAGGATAATTTTCAGGCTTCATGATAAGCAGAGAATTTCTTGGATAGTTGCATACAATTAATGTCTGTACTGTTTTTCCAGCTGTGAAGGATGCAAGGGTTTTTTCAAGAGAACTGTGCGCAAGGACCTGTCATATGCATGCCGAGAAGACAAGAACTGTATAATCGATAAACGCCAGCGCAACAGATGTCAGTACTGCCGCTACCAAAAGTGTCTGGGCATGGGCATGAAGAGAGAGGCTGTCCAGGTATATACATATATATCAACCGCAGTCTTGATTATATGTTCATCAGAGCTCTCAGGGTGTGTGTTTCATATTTGTTTGCACTATACTGGCAGTAAACTTCGGAGTCACCAAACTTCATGGATGAGGGGGTGAGGTATTAGTTCTTCTTGGATTTGATACTGCATTGCATCCCAGAAGAACTGATACCTCATCCACACCACCATGAAAATACTTCAGTTCATTTGTATGTATCAAAAGCAGATTCAGAAAGTCACAAGCCAGTGAACGGTACTTTTGAGCAATGAAAGTAAGAGACGAATCACAGCGTTGGGTGTGGGAAAATATGGATGTTAAGTTGTGAATGTTTTTCCAAGAGAACATTGTATTAGTAACTTAGGATGTCTCTGCATTTTGAGAAGTGGATTGAATTCCTCTGATTTTCCCATTCTCTTGTGACAAATCCTTGTTCCATAGATCATAGCTACACACCTGCACAGTTTACGTCTGTGTAATGCTTGGAAGAAGATAGTGGCATGTTTAAGTCTTCTTATTAGGCATTCTTTGGGGTCTGTTTGTCCTTTAGAAGAGATACCTCTTCCTTTTCTAAGAGCCCACACTGCTGTTTTATGTGGTGATTATTCCATTCATTCATCTTCACTCTTGATACAATCTTTGTATGTTGGATACCAAGTTGTTGCCTTGTTTCTTGACTTTTCGTATTCCATCTTCTTGCCTTCTGGTGCTGATTATGAACTTGTTTCCAAATCTCATAGTACTCCTGGAATATTTTCTCTTGTTTTTTTGCATATATTTTTGCTGGCCAAATGATCCTGTAATATTCCAGTCTGTTTCTGTAAGGACTGATTCCTTCATATTATATCACTTGACCATCTGGATATCTCTGAAGTTTTAACTTCATGTAATGCAGTCAGATGTGTATATATATTGATATCTCTGTGTTTCATGCCAAGAAGGTACTTTCTGAGCCTGAGTTAAAAACTGAATTGCTGCAGCTGTGTAAGGATACGGAGATTAATTCATCTTCATGGTGGTTTGTAACTAATCTTTTTTCAGTTTGTGAGTAATCCAGCCATGATGAAGTGGTTAATTTGCTCATGTTCCAGAGAATCTGGCTGTCGCCATCTTCAGGCTGAAATGACTAATAAAAATAATAGTGTTTATAATTATAGGCTCCAGAACAGTGGGAATATCTGTGTTGTACATTTTCCAATCAGAACACAGAATTCCCACTTCCTTGTGCCAGTAGCTACTAACTTTGGCATCAGGTTCCTGTTTAGTCACTTTGCCTGTAAGGTTGCGACAGATGCCTTGAAATGTTGGCAAATTGGCTGACATCAACATGGCATCATCATCCACAGATGACAGCAGAATTATGAACCTAGTTGTATTATTTTTAGTTTGTTTTGTGGACAGCTTCATGTTATTGTTATTGACTAGTGACTTCCCCAAGTAAAATTCCTGGGTTTGCCACTCTCTGTGGATTACATATGTGTTGTCTGATTAAAGAGCCACCATGAGAGTCATTGTGGAGATGTTAGATCAGGAGACCTAAGTAGACACCATGAAAGCAGACTGCACGAAGATGAGGACCTCGCCAGACTTGCTTCAGGACTCACAGTTCACCTAGCTAAGGCAAGGGCTTCAGGAAATTCCAACTGATGAGTCTGACTGACATGGACTTCTTCTCCTCCAGTTTCTTAGTGAGCCAGTAATGCTGGTTGTGCTAGGCCCATTGTGGTCCAGTCTGCCTGACGCAGTCCAGTTTGTCGGATGCTTAGTGGCTGGTGTTTTATATGAGGTGGCACAATCATGCACGGTGTCAGATACTAAACTCTTTCCACTTCTTATCTTTGGCTTAGATATCTGTCATCTTGGTAGTTATTAAATTTTTATGAAACAAACCAGCACTTCCTGTATCACTATGCGACAGTAGCTGTGACTCTTCCAATTGAACTCTTGACTCCAGTTTTATGTGTTCTTCAGACTTGGGAGAAGGTTAAGAATGTCTTATGGATCATTTACGTCTGTCATGTGTTTCAGTCCCAGAAGCTTTTTTTTTTGTATTTTGGTAAAATTTTGAATGGGCAGGTCCTTACTTGTGACCATATGAATCTGGGTGTTACTGATCAGGTAGGGCAAGACTATAAAAGTTGTTGCTCTTAAAGAGGTAAATGTCAGATTAATTTTATGCAGGCACATGCATGTACATGCTTTCCCGTCAACTTCTGTAGCAGTTGATACATGTTCACAAAATATTGTATGAACATTATATTGTTTGAAGCCACTATCAGTACTGTATTTTTAATTTCCTACTTTCGGTAGTGACAATATTTGGATGTTTGGACTTGGTTGCGAGGAACACTAGCACTACATTTTACTCATTAACATTGAATGGGTGCTTTTGTGTACCAACAGGTTCAGCATTCAGAAACTGTGCATTTATTTGTCTGGCATGCTTCTCAGAACAAACAGAAATTGTTTCTCTATACTTCATTAACAAATTGGTCAGTTTAAGGAAGAACTAGTGTGTTCACTGTGTGGTACAAACTGAGAATTTAATTGTGTATCAGGTTGATTTTAGTCTGAAGAGTTCATCTGTAATCCTGAAATTGTGTATGGCACCTGACCTTCAAAAAATGCACAGCTTTTATGATGGTAACTTCCGGTAGAATGCAAAATTTTCTTCAGTATTTGGTGTGATAATGAACCCCTGGACTTAGGGATGCGAAATTTGGTACAGCGATAGATTGTAAATGTATTTCCATGTTAAAAATAAAAATTTTGTTTAAAGCCAACAGTTATAAATGGCAACAGTGGAGAAAAAACTCTGGGATTGTCTGCCTTGTACCCTTGGTTTGTGGTGTCACAGCCACCATTTTATTTGGTTACAGTAGATCTTCGTCAGTATAAGGCAATGATATGTATTTCGCATCTCTAATGAAAAAAAAATTGTGATTCAAGTGTCTCCACGTTATTTTTGCAGTGTTATTTGAGTGACAGGTTCATTGAAATATTAAATAGTTATGGTAACAAGTTTTAGTGTTTCGATTCGGTTGAAATATGGTGCTGTATACTACGAACAAACACAGTTCTATATCCCTTTATTCTGTTTAATTGCATTGTTACTGGAAAAAGTTGAAGTCCATATACACATGTCATGAAGGCATATGTGGGAGTGGAGGTGTAGCTCCTCTCATACTTAATCTCGACACTAGATGGAGGTGATCTATCAGCATCATGCTGTGGCAAATATACCATTAGACAATGAGCCTCTGGTACCCACTGAATAGGAGGCTGGGTAGACCCCAGAGCTGGTCTGGTCGTTTTGGAGAATAGATAAATCTCTTGCCCTTGCTGGGATTTGAACCCTTAACCATCCAGCTTGTAGCCTAGTCACTGTACTGGCTACTGTATTCCAGCTTCCACATTGTTACTGAGGTTGGGTATGTTTGAGAAACTCTGTTTTTGTTTGCAAAATATGTTGCATGTGTACATAAATTATTTTATAAATGGATTATGCTCTGTATATTCAGCAATAATTTTCATAACCTCAATAATTTTCTGTTGAAATTTCAGTGGGCATTGTGCTAGTGTATAGTAAATTGCATGTAGAATCTGTATCAATATTAAGTTCTTCACAAAAATGTATGTGTGTGTGTGTGATAGTAAGAGTAGTGGTAATAATAAGAATAAGAATAGAATTTTAGGGCTAGAAATATCAGCAATAGCAAAGGAGGCTTTGTAAATTCTGCTCAGAATGCCTTATTATGCCTTTATTTCTCTAGTTTTTTCATGTTATTTTATTAACTAATTTCTTGGCATGTTGTTTCATTAAATACACATTGTTTGGATATATAATTTTTGATGTTTTAACAGAGAAAAAATTCAGTAAAATATGCTTGGACTGATAGACTCACAAGGCACTTTAAATACACCAGCGTTTCAGAGACTGACTTTTTCTCCATGCTTAAGATATTGAGATATCTGAGGATACCCTGAGGAGGATGGAGACAAATCAGTATCTGCAACACTGGTAATGCCTGATGCAGCTGTCATCCCAAGATAATTTTATTGACACATGTTTGGAGTTACATCTCATCATTATGTCAAAAGTGTTGTAAAACAAATGTTTTGTGAAATCTGTAAGGGTATTTATGGAACAATAAATGATCCACAATTTGCAGTCTTCAGGGAATTCTTCTGAAATATAAATTATCTGAGATCTATACATTTTACTTTAACTACTGTATTGTCCTGAGAACTGTGCTGTTCTGGCTTATTATGCAGTGAGTAATGGTAAGATATTACACAGCAAGTAGTGGTAATTTAACACTACTCATTGCATAATAACCTTAAAACCACATTTCTCATCTACTTCATGGTGGAAGCCTGAAATCACACATACTGTATCTTCCTGTTTGTGATAATGAGGAACAAATTGGAGAATAATAAGATTAAGATAGATTTAAAGTAGTAGGTTATGGTGAGGTGTTTATTAAATTGGCTAGGATAGAGACACTTGGCAAAGTTTTGTGAACACTGTGATGAAACTGCAAGACTTCATAACAGGAATGTCTGAAACCAGATGATTGATTAATTATTGAGTGCTCAGAGATGACTCCACAATGTGGAGTTACTTCTTACTTTCTGATAAGACTTTGTCTTTTAGAGAAGGTACACAATCTTATCTGTGGGCCGGGATAGCGTTGTTGGTATAGAAACTTGCTACAGACTGGACGATCTGGGGATCAAATCCTGGTGGGGCCAGATTTGGGTACTGGGTCTTTGCCAGGGGTAAAGCGGCTGGGGCGTGGCATTGACAACCCACCCCTTCTAGTGCTGAGGTTAAAGAAAGATTAAAGCTATACCTGTGCTCCCCCTGTGGGCCTTTGTGGCCTGTTATAGGGTGAACTTTACCTTTATCATTACTCAGTCTTATATGGAAATTCCAGGGATTCTTATGTACAGTTGAGGAAGCTGTTGTTTATAAGCATAATTGGTGTTGTGGTTACAGGAGGAGCGTCAACGTACCAAGGAGCGAGATCAGAATGAGGTGGAATCCACTAGCAGTCTACACACAGACATGCCTGTTGAGCGCATTTTGGAGGCAGAGAAAAGGGTTGAATGCAAGACCGAGCATCAGGTTGAATTTGAGGTAAAATAACTTGACATGTAACATTAGAACAGAATAGCGCAGTGCAGTAGATATTTATTGGAACAGCAAGTTGGTAACAGATTCATTTGAAATGTTTAGAATTCAGTCTGGTGAATTTTATAGCTGTTGTATGTTCATATAGAAATTTACTGATGCATAAAGCCAATTTTAATGTTTGTAGTCATGTATAAGTGTTCCACAGAATGGTTCAGTTTTGGATGTTTGATTGTTGGAGATGAATGTTACTATCATAATTTGGAGGTGTGGTTAGAGGGGTTAATTGTGATTTTTTAATTCAAAAGTGTGGTAGGTAAAGATTATATTGACTTTTAATTTGGACTTATGTCTGGGAAAAATTTGATTTTGAGTTTAACATTTGGAAATACAAAAGGAGGAGACGCATTTGCAAATTTATAATATGGAATCATGATTTAGGAAACTGAATGTGGTTTTAAAAAATTGTTTGTGTGGCCTTAACAGAGACAAATTATGATGTGCTGCTTTAGAAATATGACTTTAAGGGATTCTGATTTTTGCCATGTGTGTTCAGTCAGCAGTGACCAACATTTGCCAGGCAACCAACAAACAGCTGTTCCAACTTGTTGAGTGGGCCAAGCACATCCCACATTTCACATCCCTTCCCCTGACTGACCAGGTGCTCCTTCTACGAGCAGGTAATGTAATAAATCTGGTATGTGTTAATGGTCAGGTGTTGAAGCTCACATGTCATGTTTATATTTGTACATCAAGCCATAATATCCATCATAAAAAATGTCCTAAGACTTTTGAAGTTCAATTGTAATAATGTTTTAGATACAGAAAGACCAATAAGATGTCCTGTGATGATAAATTCTACTAAGTTGTATATGATGCAGTATAATCACCATGTATTTTTTTTTAAATAAGTTTTTCTTTGTGTTTCTAAAGTGTCAATAATATTGTTGGATATTGCCCAAACGTGTCTGCCCATTATCTTGTGTGTTTATAATTGGCAACTAATTCTTATATTTATGAGTGATATATGATATTTATGATTGATATGTGATGTATTTTTTTTGCTTACTCACTCTTGTTCTCATTTTCATTCTTTGCTAACCCAAAAACAAATTTGGTGGTGGTTATTATGCATACACGTGGGACCCACCAGCCTGTTACAGAGATATTAACAATTTGTTTTTTACTGTTACTTATATTCTTATAATGCAGATGTATTTTTCAGTTTTAGTGTTGTTCATATTCTGTCATTGTTGACATAATCTCATTCTATACCAAATGGGTTGTGACTAAATTACACACTGGGCTGGAGTCTTGTTTCCTGGCATGTACAGGGATTTTGTTGTTTGTTTCTGGTGTCCAGACCAGTTCTGGATCTTACTGAGACTCCTATCCAGTTGGTAGCAGGTCTGTGTCCCTGGCTGTAATACATTGGCAGAATAGAGCAATGCATTTACACCTACATTCATTTTCATGGCACGGTTCTGAATGTGAGCTGAGGTGCTTCAGCTATTTAAGTGACTGGGTTTCGGGGCTTGATGGCTGAGGACTAATTCCTGCCAGCGGCAGAGATTTTCTCCTTTGCCATTTTCTTGTTCGTTTGTGGACCCCCTCTGCCTCCTCTTCAGTGGATGTGGGGATACTGTTTTTCATGAATTACAGTGGCTGGAGAATAAAGCTGGCCACTTACCTTCCTTAGTGCCAAAGTCAAAAGTGCCTTTATTTAGTTTCCATTTTCTGCATTTCAGCTGAAATTTCCTTCATTTTGAGTGGAGATTAAAAACCTCTTCTCACTACATACAAAATTAAGTCTTGATTCAAATACATCTTCAGCTTTTAACACCTTACTAGCTTCTTGAATTTTACTGGAAATCATGGTTCAAACTATGAAGCCAGTGAGCATTTTTAGTTGTTTCAGTGTTCCTTTTAATGCTTTTGGCATTGCTATTACCACATGTTTGTTATGCTCTGTCTTTAATCAGGAGCCCATTGCATTACAAATAAGTAATGAGAAAGATTATTTCCAGTGCACTTTCCTGAATCACTATATTATAGGGTAAATTTAAATAATTTTATTGTGCTTTATTGTGTGGTGAACCTTTCATTCAAAAGAATGACTGGAAAAGATCTTTGCCTCTAGAGTTCCATTTAATTTAAATTTGTTGCTATAACTTGCAGGTTGGAATGAGCTGCTAATAGCTGCTTTTTCCCATCGCTCTGTTGAAGTTAAGGATGGCATCGTCTTGGCAACAGGCCTGACAGTTCATCGCAACTCAGCTCATCAGGCTGGTGTAGGCACCATCTTTGACCGTGTTCTTACAGAACTTGTTGCCAAGATGCGAGAGATGAAAATGGACAAGACAGAACTTGGATGCTTGCGTTCTGTTATATTGTTTAATCCAGGTACCATATTGATCCAGTTATTACATATAAGTGATAAAATTAAACAGTTCTTGCCCTTAGGTTTTCATAGCCTTTCCCTTATAAATATAGCCTTGACTTTTGACCTATTTGTTTTGCTTTGTTAAACCTGTTCCAACAGTTTGTCACCCATTGTAGTCATCACCTGCAGTATTGGTACAACAGTGCCAAATGGCTTTTGAGTTATATCTCTACCCAGCATACTGTGGGGCTGTATTGGGTCCCTGGACATGCTGGGGTACGAGGAAACAAAATCGCCAACAAGTTCGCAAGAGATGGTTCTTTTCAAAAGTTTGTTGGCCCTGAGCCGTCCTTGGGGGTCTGTAGGCAGAATACAAGATGAAAGATAAAACACTGGATGGATAACTAGTATTTGGCAAGGTGGCGAGGTCTTGATAGTTCTCAGAGACAGGCTCGAAAATTAATTTCGGGCCCTAGTCTGGCTGCAAAGACCAGACTTTTGTCCTTCAATGAGACACAATCTAGGGTTGTTATTAGCCTACTTACTGGACATATTACCCCAAGAAGACGTCTTCACGTAATGGGTCTAACCAATAGTCCCTTATGTAGGAGGTGTGGAGCAGAGGATGAAACCTTGGCCCACATTCTCTTTGAATGTGAAGCTTTAGCTTCACTCAGACATATATATCTGGGCTCATTTTTTAGCTTCAGAGGCCATAAAGGGTACTTTAGCAAAGGAATATGGTATCAGATTGTGCGACACAAAGGGCCTGTTTTTAAGTCCTAGGTGCATCGGGACCATAATGGCTTGAACTCAAATCCTAATCAATCAATCAATCAGTCATAGCCTTCAGTATGAGTGTGAGTTGGAACTATTTCTTGTACTCAAGTGGAGGTCTTATAATGGTATTACAGCATAACATTCCTCATACTTCAGGGAAATGTGCAGCCAACAAGTCAAAATGTAGTACTTTGAGTTCTTGTTTCTTAGCAAACATATTTATGACAGATTTCAAGGAAGAAGCCATTAGAAGAAACCTGTAAACCAAAATGCTGACATACCTCACATTTACACTCATATATTTTGCCCTAAAAATTCCTAAAATGCCTGAACTGTGTTCAAGCTCTCTGTGATATGTGAACTGGACCACCAGTTTTTCTTTCCTGACATCTAAGTCAGACATCACATGGGCAACTGTTTTGGACATGCCAGCTATGGGAAACCCATTCACACAGACTTAAGTAGCCTTGTGCTGTCTACTGGCATGTAATTACATTAGTAGACAGGCAAGAGTAATATGAGATTTGACATTCTCACAGCTCTGTTCATGAAGTTTCAAGTCTTCTTGGATATTATGTCTTATTGACTGGTAACTGTTTGCCTGGTGGCATGACATTATGTATCTAAATGTTTGAAACTTCAGGGCAGGAGCAGTCTAAAGTCCGGTCAGGCTCTCCTGGGTGCAGCATGTCTACCTTATTCTCCAAGGCAGTGGTTATCCCCACATAGATCATACCTGATCATTCAGGACTATTGGCACAAATAACAGCAGTTAGGAGGAAGTGTATGAGCAAGGCTGCAAGTCATATCCTGTATGTTTATGGAACAGCAGACTGCATTGCTAGGCTACTCAGGAAAAATGTATCCATACAGTTTTTAAACCTTTCTACAAAATGGAGACTGGTCCCAGATTAATGAAGGACTGGTAACTCCCATCACAAAATTCTGGCTTTTGAAGTCATTTACTTCCTAGACTTTGTCATTTTTAGTTTAAAAAGTAATTAAAAATAGTAAAACGCCACCACCTGGGGACAGGATTAGTCCTTTTTTTTTTTAAGGTTGTAAGTCCCATTGTGTTTCAAATGAATATTTATGTAATAACAGTCGACACAGCTAAATGTGTACATATTTAATGGTGCAACGCACTACATATTTAATGGTGCAACGCACTTCAACCTTTTTAATAGGTCATCATCAAGCTAAATACATGTGTGTGTAAGACACAAAAAGGAATATATAAAATTGCCTTTCTATTTAGAACTTGATCTCAGTTTAACAAAACCATTTTTTCCATGTTGCAGTACAATCATGGTTTTAAAAAAAGGTAAAATAATCATTTTATATATATAAAGAAGTGGCGTCCATGATGGTGATGTAAACATTTCAGTCTGTTATTTCTTCGTCTTACGGGTTCTGATTTTGTTAATTCTCAGTGGAAAGAGGTGTTTCTATACTTTCTATACTTTGACTGGGTTGAACCATCATTATGTGGCTGGTGCCATTACTAATAGTAGTACTGTTATTATATGTATTATATTTAACCCATACTTGGAATGAAACATGGTAAGGACAGTTTTGTAAAATCAAGATTTTAATTCTAGAGAGAAAGGCATTTTTATTTATTCCTTTTTGTGTCTTATACATATAGGTATTCATCCTGATGATGACCAATTAAATAGGTCAAAACATGTTGCACCATTAAATACTTATACACTTAGTTGTGTCAACTGTTATTACATAATTAATGGAATTAGTCCCATCCCCAGGCAAAAAATATGGTTGGAACCTATGTAGTTGCGTCTTATAGGCAAAGCTGCTTGCAATGTCAGTCATTTACAGCTCTCTGTGTGTGGCATATACAACATCTGATGCTATTCTGGTAGAGTGTATAGTGGCACAACTGGCCATTAGATCTCCAGTAGGATCTTGGAAGGGATCAGAGACTAGAGAATTAGTAATCAGCAGTAGTAGAATGCTCCGCTAAAGCAAAGCACTGCATCACCTGTGATAAAACTGAAGTCATAGTTGACATCAGCAGTTAACATCTCTACATTATAAGGGAAGTGATCAAAATAAGACAATGCAAACTTAAAAGAGCTAGTGTTTATGTTGTTTCCTCCAACCCTATTACTTAACAATGTCAGTTCTACCATACTCTTCCCCACACCCTTACTTCAACCTTGAGACCTGTGTGCCATTTCACTTTTCCCTTCTTCCTCACACTTACACAGACTATGGCGACTACAGTGTCCATCTTCAGCGCATGATACGACTGCACCATGAAAATTGAAGTTATATATGAAAACATTCTGAGTAATATACTAGTGAAAAATGGTTTTGTGCAGAATTTGACTGATTCTTCAATCATTTCAGGATTAACCCTGTCCTCTACCTCACCCGCTTCACACGAGTTGCCTTTCATGTAAGGTAATTATGTTCTTTTACTCCATCTCATCCCCTCCTCGCTTGGTTGTTTCAATGTGTGGTCACTATAAAATAGTTATTTGCCTAAGTGCATATTTTATGGACACTGCCTTCATTACCCACAATCACTCTCTCACACACCACTGTGTAACATACAATGTTGGTAATGTATTGCTAAATAATCTTGGAAATAAATGTTATGTTAAAGTTTCACAGTGTTTGTCTTCTTCACTTGCATAAATTATACATGATGTCAAGTGTCAAGAAGTGAAAAATGGAAACCACAGTTAAGATGTCTGGTCTGAGACTAGAACCTGGGATTCTTCTGAATTAGTACATTTGTGATGTTTTTTACGGGGCGTTACAGAAGTCCGTGGCCTGAAGTCTGGGCAGGAAGTAGAACTTCTTCGAGAGAAAGTTTATGCTGCATTAGAAGAATATACTCGCACCACACATCCTGATGAACCTGGCCGATTTGCCAAGTTGCTTCTACGTCTGCCAGCACTCCGTTCCATTGGGCTTAAGTGCCTTGAGCACCTCTTCTTCTTCCGGCTGATTGGTGACGTACCTATCGACGAATTCCTCACAGAAATGCTTGAGTCACGATCAGATTCTTAGAGAAGTTTATGTTTCTGTATGAGTGTTTTCAAGGTTCTGAGTCACTGTGTGACTTGTGAGTCATGGCAAGTTAGTCGCTAGACTATTAGTTGATTTCACTGATATGTCATTTGGAAATGACATGCTGATTTTTAAAGGATTTTGGTAGTTCTGATTTCCAAAACTGCATTCACTGATTAAATTACCACTACATGTCCCAGAGAATATGAAGATATGACATGCTGGCCTTGTTTCATTTGTTAGTGTCCAGGAAATGCCTTCAAAAAATTGTTGCACAGTGTATGGAACAGGATGGAGTCTTTGAGTGTACCCTTTGTAGAAGCAAATTGTCTGTTCTGAATATGATGAAACAGTGGACACTCAGATCTTTTGTGCACTTGAAGTTGTAAACTACTTTTAAGTAAGATTATTCAGGAAATTAACTATGAAAAAGGTATGTGCTAGAGCAAAATGTATCCCTTATGTTGTACCATGGATATATTTTGCTCCGACATCTACTTCATGGTTAATTTCATGTGTTGTTTAGCATTGTACCTGCATGTTTGGCTAATATAAATTAGAACTGCATGAAACTGTTTTGACATTTTACATGGAAATCTTTACAGTTTCGTACCTTGGCCCTCAGTACATTCATAAGCAGTGTGTCAAGATTGTTTTGAATGACCTACGCTAGCTGTAACGTAATATCTTGGATGGTACCAATGATGAATGTAAAGAGAACTTTTGTTCTTTGGGGACAGAAATTTGTGTAGGTTACTTCATATTTACAACACCTCTTACCCATTTAATAGTGATCAGGAAACTCACATTGTGTCAGTTAATGTGTAGGATCAGCGTCATTCATATATTGAATCATCTGAACTAGGAGCACACCAACTGTAGACCACTGATTCTCAGTTGTAAGTACTGTGAGTAACACAAGGAAGTTAGAAGAAACCAGATTCGAGACTAAGCATTTCTTACTGAAGGGACAGAATTTGGGCCCTATATATTATCATAGAATTGCTTGGCTAATTCCATCAGTAAAATGTAACCCATATTTGGATAACACAGTGACACATAAGAATATAATTTTGAATAAGTATTCATACAGATTGTACATAAATATCCACTATCCGTCATGTGGGTTGCAGCAAAATCTCATATTCTTCTCAGACAATTCACAGTTCACTTAATTACAGCATACAGAAATGAATAAAGTTTTCTAAGATTTTTTTTCTGCCAGCAGAATATTTTAAACAAGAAAAGATAACCTTACACGATTGTGTCTCTCTTGTTTATATGTGATCCAGACTTCTCCTCCCTTGCATTAACGCATTCATCAATTTCATTTATACACTGCTGGTATTAATAACTGCCACTGGTTGCTGTCTTAAGTTAGTTGAATCCCCTCTTTACCCTCCGTACACTTTCTTTAAGGTCCATTTTAATATCTTCCCATCTGTTCCGTGGTCTTCTTAGCAATCTTTGCTTCAGGTTTTCTGGACACAGACTTCGTAGCATTTCTGCATTTCTCTTTCCCATGCGTGCCTCATCCATCTGATCCATGATTTGATTTCCCTAATAACATTTGTAGTGGAGTAAAAATTATGAAGTTGCTCAGTATGTAGTTTCCTTCAGTTTTCTGTTACCTTCACCTTTGTGGCTTGAAATACTTTCTTCTAAATCCTGTTTTTGAACACCCTCAATCTTATAAAGTACATTTGTTTCCAATATCAGATGAAAAGCGAACTATTATCAGATTTATGCATCCATGCTGGTACCTGTTTACTTCTGTTTTGGTGGTTTAGAGTTGCAGATAACTCGAAGTCATTTTACCTCCATCTTAATATCATTTTTGTTGTGTCCTTTCCTTTTAGATTGCATGGATCCATCCATCAGGGTAGACACACACAGTTTCAGTTGTCAGATGTCAAGTTTTATGAAAATATCTTTTCTGGTGTGAAAAAAAATAAAGCTGCATAGTTATGCAGCCCAATCTGATTGTACAAATACATGGAAGAAAGAATGAATTATTTTATTATGACCAGGGCTTGAATCTGAATGTAAAGTTAATTCTGCCACCACACTTGAAGGTGCAGTAACTTCAGAACGTGTATCAGTATCCAAAATTTTGAGTCCACAATTTCAGTCTGTTTGTAGAAGATGTTGGAATGACATTTCAAATGGGTCCTGTCATGTCATCGTAAATCCATGCTTTCTGTTTGTGTTTGTACTCCCACATCATTCCACGCTTGCAAGTTTATGTAGCAATTCCATTATCATTACACAGCCCATCCCTGCACATACACTGGTATTGAGTCGGCTTCCTGATCTGCTGCAAAGAAAAATTTTATTTTAATGGGAATTCTTAGGCAGCAAGAATCTTTAGTTGATGTCCATGGATAAAGTTTGTATGACTTGTATAGCAATGGATTTTTTTCTATTGTACTACGGTGTGTCTGTAGACTCTTCCGTGTAGTGGTTACTCCATTTCTACCCTCCCATTACATGAACACCTCTGCTGTAGTTGCTCATTCTTGGTGTCACTTTTAACCCATTTATTATAATTTGAGATAGCGTGTTTTATATACCATGATTTCTGGTAAATTATTAATACTATCTAAATGTCTGTGATGACTGATTAATAGTTGTATATAGAATAATGAATAATGTTGTGTGATTGTATGATTGTAGTTCTGTCCTTTTGAATCATGAAAGACAACCAAATACAAATTGTCTCTCCATTAGCAGTTATTGTTTTACTAAATACAGTTTTAAAGTTAGTGCACAGAGACTGGTTGTAAGGGCAACCACTGTGGATGTGCTTTCATATTCCTCTTCCTCCCAAAGTATTTCTGAATTTTATGTGTAAGAGGATAGGGCAGCATTGTTGCTGCACCTTGTGCTTTAATGTAGCATATATCTTAAGAATATACATGGTGACTGTTCTGTGGTGTGATGTTTTGTTTAATTCACAGTTATGATGCATTTTAACCCTTTGGTGCTGGAGATAAATGCCAAGTGTAATATGCTCAAGACTGGAATTTAGACAATTTAATTTTTTCTGCATTCTCTTACAAAATAAAAGAACATATCACTTTAGACTGCTCCTTCAGATTACTGTATAGATTTTAATAATCTGTTTATGAATTAAGCCAAAAAATTGTTCACAAATTTTTATTATAAAATCAGGCCTACAAATTGCATGCATTGTGTAAAACATAGTGTGAATGTTTTTTTACATAGTTTTAACTGCTGCTCATGATCCTTCCCAACCTTGATTGCTTTTTAGCTACACCCTGTTTACATATTAAGTTACGATTTGCAATTTATGTCACTGTATCTACAAGTTCTTGTGATGTGGGATTCGGTGAAATGTGATGCTGTGCACAGTCTGACTTCTCACTTATTGCATCTGTCTGTAGCTAGTGGTTGATATCACTACACGAATGGAGCACTCTCAACAATGGACTTCGTTTCCTTATCTGGCTGGTGCTTCAGTTGTTGATACTCAAGTGCTTTTTTACTAGTTCATTCTGGACTATCTCTTCCTACCTTTTACAGTAGTCCCTGCTGATCTAGATCTTACTGCCATTCTGGAGAATGGCAGTTGGAGCATTTCTCTGTCTTTCCTATTAAAGTAATCACCCCCCAGATGATCTGAAATCTTGATAAGAATATTGAGTCCCACATGAAGATAACAAAATCCACCTGTTTAGTATTATAAAGTTTGGCAAGTTTGGGTGGGGGGGGGGGGTGTTGTTTTTGTGTCCACTTGATCATACTTTGACTCATCAGATAGCTGTTGGCCATGCAATTGCTGTGATTTATGGACCACATATGTTGAGTGGTGTTCTACAGTAAGGGACTTCAAGGCATTTTTCGTTTCATCACATAAGTTTGCTTCTGCTGGTTGTTGGTCTGTGTTGGTCAGTATGTAGACCTCTCTGTTATTTTTCCACACAATTCCAAGTAACCCTCTCCTAGCCCTAGCTTATATCACCCAGTTTCAATTTCAGTATTTCCAGTTGGACATCAGGGAGCATGTCCTTCCATTTGGGTTGCAGTGTCCTGCATGCCTTTGTATTTTTGGGTTCTGAGTCATAAAAATGTCTGGATTAGGAAGAAAAGTGTCCATAGAAGCTTTGTATTCCACACCTTCAACTATGGAAGTCTGATTTCTGACAGTGAAATATGTTGTCATCATGTTGCCAGTGGCATTCATGCTTATCCAAGTACACCCTGAATTGTCCCACACTTTATAAATTGTGATGCCAAAACATTTCCTTTTCTGTGGAATATATTGTCTGAAAATGACTGCCTTTGAATGTGACAGTTACCTTGTTGACTGGCAGTTGCTTGAAGAGTTATGGAATTTAGCCTAAGTTTAATTCACTTTATCAGCAATTGGCCATACTTTCCTTAAAAATGTGATGCAAAACCTATTCAGGGGCCCAAGAGTGTTTAACAAGGAGGGGATGGAATATTCTGATAAACAAACTTACCTGTTATTTGCACAGAAGCAGCCACATATATCACATCACTATATGTCAGCTGAGTCCTGTACAAGGACATGTCATCATAATTGACACATTCTGTTTAATGACTTTCATTGACCTTCAATTTTTTGAGCATCACACTGTACGTTGAATGTAATCAGTGTCCAGCTCCAAAGGGTGCAAGTGAAAGGGCAAATTGTTTATAACACAACTGTAACTGACATAATTAATTCTTTAAATTGCTATGGAGGGATACTTTACTGCATTTCATTTTAGTCTCTTTTAAATTTACACTGTAATCACAGCTCACTGTATCAGAAATGAACATGTAATCTAGATGTATTCATCTTTCACAATTCTGTGGCTTTTGTATGAGATGTCTTTCATTCAGACCAATATGTAATGAGTTTCCCTCAAAGTTTATGATCGGATTAATGTTTAATAAGATCATTTAAATGTTCATTATTCATTCAAAATTGCAACTATTGCTACTCTTCCCCTCCTATTCTGGTCCTACTGTCAGTACCTCAAATATCAGCACCACCACCACCACCACCACCACCACCACTGCTTCCACTGCTGTCATATGGCCATGTTTTATTATATCAGTTATGAAATGTGCTCCCACATTACCAAACACCACCTTCCCTCATTGTAATAACATCTTCACCTGATGACACCCTCATTTTCTTCATCCATCCGGTAGTGACCATTATTGTTCTCCCACCATTTTCCATTCCTTGTCTTTCCTCCATCAAGGATTTCACATAAAAAGAAATGAATATTGATCATAGTCTCACTACAATGCTTTTCATAAGTAGTGTACATATGTTGACATATGCTTGCTATGCCTAAAACTCATTGATTGAATAGCAGGACATTGCAAGTATGATGATGTCCTATAGAGAGTTTCTCTTTGTTCCGGATTTTCTGTCTGTACCACAGGGCATATTTTGAGGGTTAGGTTATTCCAGCCCTAAACAGGGTCAGCCTTACAATATGTAACTATGTGAGATTTGTAATAACAGTGGCAGAAACTATGAGTTGTAATTCTGTAGTATTTAGCACCCCTTTTCTTTGTGGATTAGGCAATTTAATCACCGTGGTGTTGTTGGAATCTTTTCACCAGAATCATCTGAGAAACAAAAAAATGTTAACACTTGTATGGATTCTTCCTTTCTCCTGTTTGGTGACTGGGAAGCAATGACATGGCTGTGATGTTTACTGTGAACAATGAAGAAATGTTACAGTGTTTATGGAGGTTTTCCCGTCTGCTACAGATGTACGCAAGAGATCCTGTGACCATTTTAGCTCTGAGTCACTCATACAATTGATGGTTTACTGCCAGTTTGAGAAGGTTATCAAAACTGGTTCCATAGCATAAAATTACAAAATAAACAGTGGTTGCCCAATATTGAGTAGGGTAGTCACTACCATTGCCTTAACACATACCTGGAACCATTTTCAAGTTACCCTCATATCTCTGAGATTTGTTCTTGGTGGTGTTGACAAGTTCATTTCTTCTTTGGTTTTCTTGTGCATCCCTTGGTTTGCTGCTATAGACATGTTCTTTGAGCATACCTCGGGTCCAGCAGTCATGTGGGGTTAAATCTGGTGAATAAGCCATTCCGTTCAGAGACCCTGCTGTACCATTCCGATGTTGGGGAAACTTGTCAAGACAGGCATGAATGCACAAAGCAAAGTGGGGTGAAGAACCATGCAGTTGAAAGTATTGAGGATGCCTGATGTTTAATAGCAGATGGTCCTCTACATAGTTGTCTGGTATATACAAGAATCTGGTACCATTAATGTTGTTAAAAAAAAGTATGGTTGTGTGGTCCATGCAGCAGCTGCACCTCACCACTCATTAACTTTGGTACTGCCCCTTTCATGTTAGCTAATGGTATATGGATTATGAGTACCCCTAGATGATGCACTTGTGTTTGTTCACATGACTGCTGGTGCAGAATTTTGCCACTTCACTGAACACCTCTAAGGTATGAATTTTGGGTCCAGGACTCTTTATTTCCTAGAAGATGTTGGAACTGTCAAAACATGCATCTTTTTTTAACTTGTTGTGAACACATGCACAATCTGAACATGATATGATCACATTTGTAGGTCCTTATTAGTGATTGGCCACGCAGTTTTCTGTGGAAGGCCACATTACCTGCTGAATTGTCTGGTGAATTTTTGGAGGCTTACCAAAAATGTTTTCTGTGTTCAAGCAGTGCTGCCATCATATGTGCCTGTTCATGGACAACCACTGTTCCTTTTGTAATTGCAATAGAACCAGTTGAAATTGTCATGATGTCTGCTGCATGTGATGGTGGGGAGATTGATAGACCTCCATCCAAGGTGCAGCCTTCCTTTGTTGCTCCAGAGTCAGTCTGTTTGACATGTCAATGCATCTCACTTAGCAAAACCTGCAGAAGAAGGAAAAGATCAGTACAGGTGTTAACTTTATTGTCATATTATTTGGTCAATCTGCAGAATGCATATTTGTAGCTTTTACTGAGTCAGTTGGTGAAATGGATGGTGATGTGTGAATTTGTGGAGCTGTCAGAGTAACCCCTGTGGTCACCAACAGTTCCACAGTCCACAGGTTGGGATCCACTAGTCTACGCTTGTTGACTGCAGATACAGGTTCACATGTACCTTGCAGGCTACGAGTGTGTAAATAGTTCAAATTGATTGTGGACAGTTGAGATCTGTTTAGCTACCAGGCTCTCTGGAGACAGTATTGTAGTCGTGAGACCCAAATTTTAAATTGATGTATAATGCACCTGAAGTTTCCGCATTTGTTCATAAGGCTGGCTGTGTTTAGTGTCTGATGCCTCAATTTATAATGCAAACATGAAAGTTGTCTTGGAACTAGTGTACTATAAAGTAAGTTTTTTGTTGTTATGTTTTCAGACAAGAGCTTTATGTACAGTTGTTATTTAGTTAACCTGTACGAGGTTGATAGAGTCCCAGAATGTTTCAGGGGCATTTCTTCTGAATTATAAATTGTGTATTGATAAGCCTCTAACCATTGTTATAAAGCTGTAGGATTGGGCTTAACATTAAAATCCTTGAGTTTTGTACTGTTCTATTAAAATTGTCTCTTTTGCCATGTCACAGATGAAATAATGTTTAGTGTTTTACCATTGGTCTGCCCACAAATTCTGTTTAGCTTTCTATTATATTTATTTTACCATGGCAGATAATTTACTGTTTTACAAGTAGTGGCATTTTGTTCTTCATCCATTTTATTGGTAAATAATTTGTGTTGAGCATTAATTTCCCCTTCCCCCCCCCCCCCCCCTTCTCCCTCCACATATCTACAATTTCCAACCCCCACACACTCTCG
>Ga0131853_10005530_pt1 | contig 22802 bp, 12 predicted proteins | sample TergutLab28metaG_FD_92764 | JGI IMG/M metagenome (GOLD analysis project Ga0131853, IMG submission 92764) | Labiotermes labralis P1 segment gut microbial communities from Petit-Saut dam, French Guiana - Lab288 P1 (version 2) (version 2) | ecosystem: Host-associated > Arthropoda: Insects >...
GAAAAAATTCACGCATGCGCACTAAGGTTCAAGGTCGGCTCATGCAAGCGCGCTAGATTATAATCCATCAGGTGTTTGCATAAAAAAATACGGTCGGATACTTTTCTAACAGACCTCGTATATTTGATTTTACCACTGCTGACATTTGTGGGTTGCATCTTAGTCTTCTTATTTCTCCTCCTCCTCCTCCCCCCCCCCTACTACTACTAACTACTACTACCACCACCACCACCACCACCACCACCACCACTACTACTACTACTGCTGCTATTGCTGCTGCTGCTAATGATGATGATGCTCTGTTATGACAATGCAAGTCAGAGAACAAAAAATCTGCAAACTTTATCTCTTTCCTAAAATAATTTTTTTATCTATTATCCACTTTTCCCCCTCTTGTTGATGTCGTTTAATAGCTGCCTGACACATCCTGCTTTCAGTGCCCTTATTTCTTCTGCTTGGCTAAACCATTGCAGTCTTTTAACTGTTGACAGTTTTTTAATTTCAAATTAATTTCATAACTGTTTTTTTCCAGTTACATTCATCTTGTTTTCCCCTCAGTGCTTCTCAGAAATATCATATCCATTTCTTTGGTACTGCATTTATTTCTTTCTAAGAGAGTCTGTATTTTGCCTTAAAATGTTGGAATTGGTTTATTAGGTTATTAAAGTTTTCACATTATATTGGTTGTTTGTTCCATATAGATATATATTCCATATATTTCATTCCCTGTACAATTTGATAGAATTTAGAACTGATTACATTTTTTTTTTATCCCAGTGTCAGTTTTCTCTTCTAAACATTTCACTTCCCAAATAAATAAATACATTTGGTATTGAGATTATAATATTAATTTGTATTTATTGTTAATGCTTCTAATTCTTCATGTATTCTTGTTTTTTCTAGTACCTTATAGTCCACTGTTTTTCTTAGTTGATGAGTTTTTAATTACTCAACTATGCAAAAAGACACTGATGAACAGTTAACATGCTTAAAAGAAGAGGGATAAGTTAACATAAACATGATGAACAGCATTATGTAGTAAGAAGTTAATTTATAATTGGAGATTAAACATTGTGTGGTATTGCTGTTATGTGTTTAGATATCAGACATTGATATAGCTGTGTCATATGACGTAGCTATGTTGTATGTGTAGATATAAGATACTGTATGATATATACCACATATTGAGATATAAAACATTTTATTAAGTGCCTGTTAAGTTGACTAAGCTGTTATTAAAATGGGCCATTGGGGTGAGTGAAGATGGAGGTAGCATATTCATCTGAAATCTTGGAAAAAATTTATTACCCTGCATGGTGCAGTAACCCAGAAAATCCCAATTGTAATACTGAGCATAATTTTAGTTTGGTGAATTTTAAATTTGAGAAGAAGTTTGCGTCACTACCTTGATGTGCAGTTGGAATTAATGCTGATGTTTGTTTAGTGTTACAGCCGTTTCCAATCCTGCCTTTTGCTGCACATGTTGCTATGGCAGTATGGCATGAAACCTGCTTTTTGTTTGTCTTTGTCGTAACTATTGTACCATCTGTTGTGGATCATGTTGCTGTGATGTAATGTGGTGTCTTATGTAAAGGAGCTACTGGAACGGATGAACGACAACACACATTATGTCAGTAGTCACAGAGAGTCCCTTACTCTGCTTCCTCCTCCACCAATCCCGCACAGAGAGACTCGACCGCGATCTGCAGGCTACACAGTGACTGCCAACTGTGACACACTGGCCAGGACACCAACGCGGGGAGGAAACGAGTACTCCTCCCTACCTGTCATGCATTCGTCACGGCAAGTTTATACGTTGTACTTTGTTCAGTGATCTATGTGTAAGAGTTTTGTGAGCAGCATTTTCAGTTTGTATTGTGCACATGTGTGTGCATTGGAGTTGTGCATGTGTGTGTTCAGTTACTGTTGCACTGATCCTAACAGCTTCTGCATGTCATGTCTCAGACACATATATAGTGGGGTGCATAACACATCATACAGTTCTGATCATTATAAATAGCTTTCATACAAGCTACCAGTAACTAACTCCATGGAGCAGAGTCATTCTTCAGAAACTAACAGTATCTGAGTTAGTCAAGAAATTCCCCATATACTACAGAACCTGTACGTTCATTACCATGTTCACAACAGCCCACCGTTTGTCCCCTATCCTGAACCAGATAAATCCAGACCATGCTCACCCATCCTATTTCCTTCAGATTCATTTTAATATTATCCTCCCACCTATGCTTAGATCTTCCAAGTGGTTTCTTTCCTTCAGGTTTTCCAACCAAAATGTCGTAGACAACGCATCTCCAAACTTTTTATGGCAAAGGTACAAACCCATTACTGGGGGCTGGTTCATGGACCACATGTCAAAAAATAGAAGTAAGTGGTATACCTAACTGCCTAAATTATTGCAAAACTTCTGTAGTAGATATACAATTTACAGATGTTGTTGTTGGCTGCATAATACAACCTGGCAGGCCACAGGTTGGATGGCCCTGCTGTAGACCTCCGTATATCCCATCTCTCGAGTAAATGCCCTGTGCCCCACCCAACTCATCTTCATTAATTTGATCATTGGAATAAGATGTGGTGAAGAGTTCAAACCATGTTGCTCTTCAGTGCACATTTTCTCCAGTCTCCTGTTACTTCCTTCCAGTTAGGTCCCTTTATCTTCTGCAGCACCCTGTTCTTGAACATCGGTAGCCTATGTTATTTTCTTGAGAGACAAATTGTCCCATCTATACAAAACAGTGGGCATAATTATAGCTCTTTATGTTTAAAAATTTACGTTTTTGGATAGACATAATTGTACCTATTCGTGTTTTAAAGGCTACATATTTAGATAGATGGGAAGACAAAATTTCTGGTTTGATTGGTAGTAGGCATTCTCTGTATATAAGTTGGTCCTAATTTCTTCATGCGTGCCATATTGACTTGATAATTGCTGCAGTCTGTTTTATCACCCTTCTTATAAATAGGTGTAGTTGAATCTTGATTGTTTGAGGTGGGTAGGACCTAAGTTGCCTTAAATTACCAAAAAGCTCAGACTATGTATATTTCAACTTGTTCTTTCTTTTAGCAGTCGTTGTTGGGGTACATTACAATACAAACCAAAATCACAAGAATGCACAAAGAAAACAGCAAAAATGAAGTAAAGTAATGCCAGAAGGATGTGCATTTCAGCTGAATTCTCTACCCAGCATAGAAACGACTTTGACTACAGTGCATCAGGTCAAACAAAACAGGACCTCAAACAGTCGGGAGTGGGAGAATTGAGATTTCACTGTAAAATAATGGACTCCTTCCACTCTTGATGAAATTCTTCCTCATTCAAAACAGAATTAATAAGCTTGTGGATATCAGAATGTACTGTTGGTCTATCTGCTTGCTGTAGCCATCATAACTTTGTAGTATTTCTTGATTTTTGCAGGTTGTCTTGTTGTTTGTCAGCATGTTTTAGTGTCACAAGTCTGTAACAGTTAGATTCTACAGTTTAACCCAAGTTCCATTCCTGCAGTGAGCTACACAGTGAAAAATTTCTTATACCAATGTTAGAATGTTTATATCAGGGAGATTATAATAGGTTAAATTTGTAACTGGGATGGTTGATTCTAGACATATATGCTGTAACTTGTTGTGATCTTTCAACAAATTATTACTGGACAGACCAAAGTGTAGATGGCAGGATAATATTGTAGATAATTGAAAGGAAGTGTATGTAATGTGAATTTTGTTGCGCTGGCTCAAGATGAAGTTTTCTGTGTGCTCAGCGCAACATTATGAAGATGAAAGAGGGAATGGAGGTTAAAGTTTACACATTCATAATCTGATCACTACACAGACATAAATGGTCAACTTCACACCCCGACATCTTTATCTTTAGAGATTCATCCAAAACACATTAGGTTGCATGCTGGATGGGACCTGGTTGGAAAGACGAGAGATGTGGTCTCCTGAAGCATGTTGCTTGTAGCTACAGTAGAGGTATGAGGATGAGGAGGTATGTAGTGTGTATGGTGTGATGACATATGCATACAATTTAGCCAAGGGACCTGAAGGCAGAACTGGACATAGATGAGAAGGTGATATTAAAATTGATTTTGGAGAAATAATATGGAGAGTGTGAACTGGATTAATGTGGCTGAGGAAGGGGTGTTTTGGAAGATTTTTATAGATACAGTAATGAACTTTAGGCTCCAAATATGCAGCAGATTTCTTGACCAGTTGATGGATTATTTCTTATCAAGAAAGACCATGCTCCACAGAGTTTGTTAGTAAAAAGGTGAAAGGTTAAGTTGTCCCTTTACACGCCATAAAGTTATATATGGGGAGTAGAAATATAACTCCACTCATTCTTAACCTCGGTGCTACTGGAGGTGAGCATTAGTGTTTGGCCGCAGTCATACTTGACGAGATCTTACATTTTACTTATTATCAGATTTAATTACCTTTTTTTACAGCGAGTTTCTCGATTCTGATGGCAGCCCAATTCCTAGGCCACCCAAACCGACACATCAGCGTTCCCACAGCAAACCACTCTCCTTTCCATGCAACCCCTCTGCAGCACTCAACACCAGCAGTCCGCCGGATGGACAGCAGTTACGCAATTCTTGGTCTGAGTCCAGTGTGGAGGAGGCTCCACCACTTCCTCCTAGAGGACAAAGTGAGTCACAAACCCCCATCTATTGTTGTGGACCCATCGTAAGTCAGATCCTGTGTTTTCGTAGACACAGTAAGCTAGGTGTATGGAGTTAAATCAAATACATTTGCTTCACCCACCCATTCTATTTCCTTGGGATCTCTTCTTTTATTATACCCTGGCATGCGCGTAGGTTTGCAAAGTGGTCTCTTTTCTTCAGGTTTTCCCCACCAAAACCCTGCATGCATTTCTTTTCTACCACATATGTGCCACATTCTGTGCTCATTGCATTCTAATATTTGGTGAGGAGAACAAACCAGGAATACAGAAGTTGACAACTGTTGATGCACATTGTGATACTAAGAAAACCAAATGCCCACTAAAGTTATCTGTCAATAAAACTCAAAGTGGTGGATGACCATCTAAAACCCAGATATTTGTAGGGTGCACGGGCTCTTAATTGCTGCTCGAAGCTACATTTTATGCAGTTTTATCCAGTCTCTTGTTATATCCTCCCTTTTGGGCCCAAATATCCTCCTCAGTGCCCTTTGCTCGAATACCCTTAGCTTGTTTTCTTCCCTTAATGTGAGACGCCAAACCCAAACAATGCCCTGCATATTCTAATTATGCAATGATAATTGCTATTGTCATACACATAACTAAATCTATTATTGAAACTGGTAGAAAATAGATGTTTTCTCGTTTGCTATCTATAAGCCCTCCATTTACGAAACATTTAATTGACTAGGCTTAACTTTCAGCTGCTCATATAGAAGTACTTTTGAACTATAAACTACATGTACTGCATTTTGTGTTTAGCACCTGACAAACGTAACACCAGCCTGTTCATTGATACCAGCCAAACACCACCAGCACCTCCCAAACGATTGGTGAAGAAGGTAAGTGGATCAGCGTCCAGCGGTTTACAGTTACCTTGGTTTTATACATCAGTGATATGAAGACCCCATTTCCATGTCATTCTGTTCATTACAGCAGTTCTGTTATGTGTGGTAGGCCACTACATTTTTCAGAAGAAAAAAGAATTAGCTGCAAATTTGTGTCTTCAGGGCCATGACACAATGTAAGTTGGTGAAACTTTAATGGTTTTTAAGAGGACCTTGTGCTGTCTTAATCTTCAGCATCATGTGCATTCGACAGGGCTTTAAATTTTGGTTTAAAATTTGTACTATTCTTGAATTGCGTAGACTCTGGAAATGGAAGTAGCAAGTTCCTCTGAAACAATGGTAACTTGGTACCAATTTATGTGGTGTCATATCCCAAAAGACTTGTGTTTTCAGCAGCACTGTTGTAATATTTACAAGTCTCACAGATAAGAATTGTGTATGTATAAGGTTACTACAGATGCTGAAGATACAAGGATCCTTTTATAGACACTTTATGACATATTACTGACATTTTAGGAATTGTAATTGACTAATGTACTGACACTGACATCTGTAGATTGTTACTGGCACTTCTGTGACAAATTCTAAGGTTTATGTGAAGATAGATATGGCAACCCAAACAGGTAAAACAAGCATCTGATTTGAAATTGCAATTTGCAGTTTGATGAAAATGGTTTTTGCTTCCTTCTGATTTGGAAAGTAATAAGTAACACTTCTTTATACAGTGTAAAATAATTACAAATGAAGTGTAACAAATTAAAACAGGGCTATTATAGGACATACCTCTGGTCAGTTTCAGGAAATAAAGGATGTAATGTATTGTATGTAGCCACACGCTGCAACACCAATCAGCTATTATGTCATGTTATTTTTGTAATGCAGCATCATGTAAAATTTCTTATACCTTGTTATGAGGAAAATGTTTCTAATTTTCATTGTCAGTAAAATTCAAATTGTTTTTTGAAGGGCTCATCAGGTGTCTTCAACACTGAATCTGTGATTGATGTCAGTCTGGAGTCATCTATGACAGAACCTGCCGAGTCGAACAGCGATGGTCATGACCTACGGGACTCAGGATACTCAGAGTTCTCACAAACACCAAGCAGTAGTATCAGCAGTCATTTTAATAACTTGTCATACGAAGACTTCGATCTCCCCACACATCGGCGAGTGGCAAGTGGAGACCTTGCCAACATCATGAACATCTCCCCACCAGTGATCTCTCCTCGCACTCAGTCATTCCCAGCTCCCCCACCAATACCACCCAAAGCTGTACTCAACCCTTCTTCTTCTCTGCCTTCAACAATGTTACTTCCAAATTCTCCCTCTGACTCCAATGAAAGGACTCCAAATGGAACTCTAGAACACACCCAACGTTTCTCATCTTCTGTGTTGGAGAACAGTTCTGAGATGTCTTCACGTGGTGGTAGTCCTGGTAGCATAGTGGAGAATTATTCAGTTCCAAGACTTCAGACACAGACTCCTGCAACTGGAGACAGCCCTTCGTGAACACAAGGGTTGAGAGGCACAGAGTTCAGTGACTGCAGACATCCGTTCATGAACACAAAGGTTTGAGGACATAAGCAGGACTCCATTGTCACCCTGTCTCTTCTGATTTATGCGACATGGGTGAATCCTTTGTTCCATCATCTGTCTCTTCATTTTAATTGTTCAGAAAACAGTCTGATTCTGTGACATAAATAGTATTCATGTACTGTATTTAAGTTTAAAAAGTCCACTTTTGAGTGGGAGCAGTCGGATTTGGGACTTCAGTTTGTCAGATGGAAGGCACCAAAGAAAAACGTGAATTAGTGTAGATGGGGTGTGAGGCAAGGTCACACATCAGCATGGTGAACTTGTTTAGTAGGAGACAGTATTGTATTTGTTAACTTAACTGGGGTTTGTGTTTCATTACGTCAGTACATCTGATCCACATTAGACAAATGACGTTTTAATGCTGTTGAGAGTAGTACCTTCTGTCATTGTGTTGTATAATTCAAACTAATTGAATATGTGGGGATTCACATCTTCTAAGATGTGCTTCTTGGTTGATGGCTGAGTGGTTCCTGATGTTTTGAAGAATCATAGTGCCTTTATCTGCATGGGTCAGGCAGTATGATCCTTTCAGACATCGAAAGCCACTCACCCATTGATACGAGCATCATATCCCAGAGGAAGTGATTCCTCAGCAACACCACTGTGAGAGCCTCAGATATTGCAAGATGGACCTAAGTAACATGTAACTTCTACAGTGATATGTGACAGTTAATTATTTTTTATATCCTTCAGAAATATGGTAAATACACTCAAAATGTGGGATATACTACAAAGTCACAAACTGATGTTGTTTTGTCCAGAAAAGATTGAGTGATCTTTACTTGAAACTAGTGTGTGTTCCATTCTGTGCTCTAAGATGTGCATGCACGTGACAACTGGTGGTTTTCAATTATGTGTCCATAAACAAAATGTAAATTCTTTTTTCATGTAGAAAAGACTTGTCTAGATTAATACTTGACCATTCCAATCTACATATCTCCTTTGTAACAGTTTATATATATGTATATATATTGATCTGTCTAGAGACAATAGGTATTTCTAGTTTCAGTATTTCATGTGAATCTGAGGTAAAGGAAATTTTGAATTGTAGACACTTCTAAGACTTCTGCAGGATTGCAAACAGGGTGTTAATTATAACGTGGGTAAGTCAGAAACTAAGTGTGCATAACGTACAGTTTGTAACTAAGGATCTTATACTGATGTGATCACATCAGGGAGATTCATCACCAAGCAGTTATGATCTGTTTCCAGGGCTGAAGCAAAATCTTGCTTGCCATAGGTATAAAGAGTTAGGCTGATAACACAGGTTGTGGTCTTCTCTCAACAGAGAATAGAGAGGCTTGGCATACATTATGATAAATGCCTCATGTGGTGGGTACTACATAGAAAAGTAGTAGCGTAGCTGTACAATTAAATGCAAACCGTTCTTATTGCAGCTGAAAATCAGGAACCTAAAGTGTATGTATTGTAAACTTATTTGCTGACCAACCCTCTTAGTTAACGTCATGTGTGGGTTTGATGGTGAACATTAACTTCCCTTGGGTGCATAAATCATATGACATTCCATTCCAAAAGTTTACACAAACGTTTCTGAAGTAAATTAGTCCAGAATATCTTGCATTTTTGCATTGTCACTATTCCATCCTTAGGCATTGTGATGCAAATTCATTAACCACTGGCAGTACCAGAATCGCTTAGGGATGGCATCTGGTTTTACCGATTCTGTGTTGGTATTTCCATGTGTACAGCAACTAGAGCATGAAGGTAATGACTGAACTGCATTTCATATTGAGATTAAGAATGTTAATTGGTTTACCTGCGTATCCCACAAGTCCAAGTGCCACAAATTCAGATAGTACACAAGTCAAACATATAAGTCTTAAATTTAAGTGGGTTAGCACATCATTTTAAGCGTGAAGATGGTATGTAATTTTATTGTATTGTTATCTCTCTGCCCTGATGTATGCTACTATCCACAAATAGCAAACCCTTGTGAGCCTTCAGGCAAGTGTGAAAAACATTTTATATTTCAAAATTCTTTGGGCTCTGAGCCAGGCCACATTCTATAACTGCAATAAAATCAGCAAGATGCCCACATCAAATTAACTGGCAAGCAGCATATTTGAGAGTGTCATGCTAGTCTCTTGCCGTTATGTTTATTTAACCGCAGGGTCAGCTCTTGTCACATCAAGCCCATGTGCCTTATAGCAACAGAATGTAAAAGTGTGTAACTAAAGTAGAATATGTGATGAAATGAATTTCAGAGATTTTCCTTTAAGTGTCACATAGTGTAGTGCTGCTGTTGTATTAGTCTCTGGGGAGAAATGTTGACAAAATATTTATGGCTGATTCTAAAGAAAAATCCAAGCAGTTTACAGTCATACTTGAACAGTGGTCTTGTGTGTTGTGACGTGGTACCAATATTTAAATCTTCACTGCCATGAATACCTCAAATCTTATACCTTTCAGAGAAAGTTTTCTTTTTATTTTAGGCTGATTGTATTTTTCTGATGGATTAGGGTCTTCTGGGATGCAGTGCTTTGCAATTGGGTGAGTAGTTCCTGACATCCTGAAAGATAACCTTCAGGGTCACTCTGCTTGACTCTGAAGATGAAGGCACTGCAGTGTGTCAAGATGTTGCAAACAACTCTCCCAGTGACACAGAATTGCATCCCAGATGACCTGGATTCACATTATATACTCCTTGTTGTCCAGATGCATTGCAATGTGTTATTTATTGTTTCTCTAATTACAATGTATAAGTTTTATTGTCTTGATTAAACCAGGTTACTAGGGTTCAAGTCTCAGTGTCCCCACATATAATATGGTTGTGGGACCCAGCCAGTTCTTATCCAATAGGATATTTTTCAAAAGGAACAGTCAATGTCATCTGGTCCTGAAGTCTACATTAGTCTTTCATATATTCTAGCACATGTATGCAGATAGGTTCACATTTTGAATTACTCTTAAGTGTTTTTTAACACTCAGGATTAAAAATAGTGATGCTGATGATAGGAATGGACCAAAACTGTAACATTTATTAGCAGGAAGCACACTCTATTCCACATGAAGTGAAAGAGCATTATGAGTGACTCTTAACCTGTAATGTATGAGCAGCATGTCTGAAAGTGTGGGAAAACTTCGACCCTCCCAGGAGGGAATTTGTACATTGACTTACTCTCTTCGTTATGTATGAACAGCTGTCAGTTCAATTAACTGCACTTATTCAAACAAACTTAACACAGTCTGAGAACTGTGCTCTGCCGGGTTATTACACAGCAAGTAGTGGTAATTTCTTACCTATGGTTCAGGACAACCTCTCGGTCCCATCTTCCAGGGTCAAGAATCCAAAAAATCCAAGAAATTACTACTTCTCACTGAGTAATAGACCAGATGAGCACAGTTCTCTGCTCCATGGTGGAAGCCTGAAATCACTTCACAGGTTTTTTTAAAATTCAAATTGTTTCTTTACATGTACATATATACAGACACAGTTTTGTACATGTACAGGCACAATTTGAATTTAAAAAACCCATATTGTATGTGACTGAATAAGTGCAATTTATTTAGTAATTAACACAGTTGGGTGATTATTTGTGAAATGGTAACTTCCAAGTGAGATAACTTAAATTGCAATTGTATACAACATTTCTGTAACAATATTGTGCATAATTTCAGTGTATGGCAACCAGATGGACATAGCATAAAGGGATACACTGTACTATTTTGACAATTTTGCTGGTTTTATTGTTCATTAGGAGGATCTGTAGTTGTGTCATGAGTGGTTTACACTTTGATAGAACAGTGACTAAGTCTGATATAAGAACCAAGTAGTTTAAGTGATATTACATGAAGCAAAACTTTGCCTTATGTATCATAAAACTTGAAGGTGTGTCTTCATGGTTCCCCATATGTGTATGTACTTGTATATTCCATAGTTGTGTGTCTTACATAGGCCTAAGTGTGCCCCTTGCCCTCATCTTCACATCAGAAGCATTTTATATGACATGGCCTGATTTGCTTGGCCTTCAGGTCTCATTCTTGTTCCCTGAGGTGTGCATAATTGTTACAAATGCAGCATAGTCTTCTGAAAATTTTGTGTCCAACAAGTTATTTTGCAGAAGTAATATCTCTATCACTTGAAACAGTGACTCACAGATTTTGTTGTTATAACCTCAAAACTTCTCATCATCATTATATTTTTAGTCATAGACTTCGAAAAAATATTTAGTGTATACTTGTCAGTATATTTATGATATATGTCCGTACTAAATTGCATGTGCCTAGGTCCAGTACTGTGTTAGTTATAGCCACTCAGTTCGTAGTTAAAAAATATCTACTTGTCTCACAATTTTACATTTCACAAAGTAATTGCATTGTTTTTTTTTTTTTTTAAACTGTTACTCTCCATTATTTCATTATCTTAAAATAAATGTCACCAGGACTGGCCAGCCTGACAAGTTTATGCATTCATAGCGTTGTTGTTGTTACTGTTCATAAGAAATTTAAAAGCATGAGCTTTGGGTGGTCTTTAATGGCATCATGTTCATACTAGGTTTTGTGGAAAGTGGTCAACTTCACGCACATACACACATATGTGCATGCACCACACACACACACACACACACACACAGCATGACAATCCAGTAAGCCTACTTTCTTTCTGTAATAAAGGAAAGTGATCTGAAGAAATTAATGTTCTCTAGCTTTTCGGTGTTGTGCTATTTCTTACAAAGCGCAGTGCAGACTCTTAATAGTTTCAAATCCAAATAGACGTCACTTATTACTTTATTATACTTATGTTAGGCTCAACATGTTTCAGGCACCTTTATGCCCATCTTCAGGAGCTCATGATGATAGCTTTAGTTACCACATAGGCTGTCTGGTTCTCGAGTTGCTACTCAGAGGTTAAGTGCAGGCAGGATGGATCCTGCCTGCACTTAACCTCCAACCAACAGCAACTCGAGAACCAGACGGCCTATGTGGTAACTAAAGCTATCATCATGAGCTCCTGAAGATGGGCATAAAGGTGCCCAAAACATGTTGAGCCTAACATAAGCATAATAAAGTAATAAGTGGCGTCTAGTTGGATTTTATTCTTCATTTATCAAGATGACGCACAGTCAAAGTTTCAAGTTTCCTACATCAGCTGAATGTAAATGTAAAGTGTCATAAATTTAGTCTTATTGTGCCCTGTTTTTGAGAAATATTGACACATTTCATTGGTGAAAACTACAAACTAGTGGTTTAAAATCGTATCTCTGATATGTTTCTTAGTAGAGCCGCAGTGTATTCATTCAATCCAGACAAACTGGCAGCTGTGCTGTAACATCAGAGGGACACACCATATGGTGCCAGCTGTGCTGTAAATTAGAGGGACACCATATGGTGCCAGCTGTGCCATACCATAAGAGAGACACACCATAGAGTACCACCTATGGTATTGATTAAAATCACATATGCTTCTGTTGCATGAATGATGTGGAAAGTGGTGTATCCTAAGGGTATTTCCTGATTCCAGAATTCCTTCCAATACTAAAAGACAAACAGTTCTCCTAAGTATCATATCATTCCACATGCCTAGCTCAATCATTCTCATACCCCCCAAGCATGGAGAGGCTAAGAAGTACTAGTATTATACCATGATATTAAAAATATGTAGATAAAATAACACTGTCATTCTCTTTAATATTTCATTATCAAATGTGTATAAAGGCTGCATGGTGTTGAAAGTTTCTTGATAAAGAGGCATCATTCTTGTAACTGGGGAGTTCTGATTGATAGTCTAGTGTTTTGTTTTGCAGTTCAGTGACATGTATGCCTTAACATTAGTCAACAGATGGCCTTTCATCTTATGCAGTTTTGTTTTTGTTGAGGTCACAAGGTTAGAGCTGGCCAGAACACAATGATTGCCATAATAGGCAGTGATATCCACATCCAACCTTGTGAAATTGGTACCTGTCAAAATATAAATTCTGCATTAAGCAGGCTGTTGTAAGTGGTGTATATTTCTACGAGACTGTAATGAATGGGACTCTGTTATCAATTACATTTCCCACAGAATGAGCCAGAATGACGTTTAAAGGCTTCCTCTGATAATTTTACCATTAATGATGTTTACACCATGTTGTTGTATGTAGTGATAAGTTTTGTAATGCATGCAAAATGTGTGAATGTTTGAATTTAGACATTTGAACAGCTCCTACTGGAGGGTAGCAAGTGGTTTAGTCTTGGGGTTGTTGATGGATTTACGATATTTGATAGATACATTAAAAATTAATGTCTCCTTTATAGGTTATGGTAAGATTAAAAGCTTAGAAAAGCTAGCATATGTTGCATTGAAGCATATAATGAGTAAATTAAGCCATAAGTCACTATGTTTGGCGTGTGGAACATGTTTCAGATTTACTTTGTGTTCAGTCAGAATATGTTTTAAATGCTGTAATTTTAATTTTCTGTAACATATTTACATTCTTGTAGTCTGAATTGGAGTGCGTGATGTGTTCGGAGGCGTTTTAAGGGACTGATGTTTCCCCAGGGCAGGATTGCTCTTCAGAAACTGGGAGTCACTAAGCTAGTCAAATTCTTTGCCGTCTATGGAACCGAAGGGTTGATGTCCATGCTCACAGAAGGATGGATCTGTTCCCTGTCATAGATGATAGCAGTCAGCATCCTCACAACCAGTTTCTTTAATAAATATTAAAAGTTTTAAATAGAGGAAATATCCACTGTTATAATTTGCCTGTAATAGTTGTACAGAACACAAGTACAAAATATGTTGACATTTTAAAGAATTTTTGTGTTACTTGTCACTGAAAGTTATGTATGAAGTGTCATAAAACTGATTACAGGACACAGGTGGGACTGCATACCACTGCTTAACTTGTTTCTTCCCATTTTGCACAAGTTGGTATGAATTAACCCATTCTTTGTTATAATTCAGATGTCTGATCCTGCTGGTCTGAATTTGTTTGGTGCTGTAGATTAATGAATTTGTCCACTGCTGCCATAAGTGTTGACAGATGGCAGCAGTGGAAATTATACATTATGTCACCATGAAAGTATACGGGCTGCAGAAGTTTTCCAAAGTGTGTCAGGTGCACAGGGCTAACAACCTTGAGACCTTCATATGCTGATTGTCTGAGAAATTCTGGGAGCCTCAACCTCCTGGAGCCCGAAGGGTCTGTCCAGGCCTGTAGAGGGATTGCTTTACTGCTTTTATACTCCGTTGTATTTCAGCTTCTCTGTAATGTCAAGGCCATCATGGCACTCAAAATTGGGCTGATGTATTAACTATAGAGAATATTTTTTATCCCAAAACTGAGCAGTGCACAGTAGGTGGCATCATTGTCTGCTCTGCAACAATGATGCCACCTACTGTGTGGTGGGTAGTCCAACAATAGAAGTATTCTTTGTTAAACTGTGATTTATTTGTGGTCTCCTGGCTTAAAACACTGTGTGGTCTTGTAGGTGGGGTAACACCATTTCAGATTGTATGTTTTGTTGGCTGTGCATCTCGATATAATCGTGTAAAGAAAAACTAACTTGATGCACAACAGACAGTCATCTAAAAAGAATAATAAGTACCAACTGTTGTGTACATACGGTTGTACCTCCTGATGATGGGCTTAGATACACCCGAAACATGTAGAGGTTGACGAAATATACTAGGAATAAGTTGTGGATCAAGTTGGTTTTTCTTTACACGACCTTTTAAAATTTGCATGCTGCTTCCATCTTCATGGTAGATGGAGGCAGTAAATTCCTCCGAAACACTGTTACCTACTGCCAGACTGCACGGTATCAGAACCCAGAGGACCAGATTACAATTTGTCAGCACTTAGAAACGTTTAATTCAGTAGAGAAAAACCGTGTGTTTATTGCTAAGAGTTTCATAAGGTGAGGCACATCAGAGCTGACAAATTGTATTCAAGGGTGTAATGATGTGTTTCAAAACCTTTTGAGTTCAGAAAAGAGTGTGTTGCATAAACTTTATTAGCAGCTCAAAATATGAGCTGTGACACCAGATGACACCAGTTATGAATAATCTTGCCACTCTGTGGTTTAATGAAGTGTAAATATATCTAATAATAAGAATATGTATGTATACTACAGTAGTAGTATTGTCAATCCTAGTCATCACCAGATGTGATTTTCTCTTATGCAGCTGACTTGTCGTTGTGGTGACTTATCACCGCAGTGATTTGTAATACAGTTTGTTTCACTGTTTAAAGGACAGAACAGTGTTGGCTTTTAGTGTGGTTACATATTTTAATATAGTCTGCTTGTAATATTGCTGTTGCTCATAGCTAATGTTAATTTTGCACCATAAAAGAAGGTTATTTATATTTTGAGGTATATAAAATGTGAAACCACACAGACAATAAAGGACTTCAATCCTGTATTCATTTGAATTTAGTATTACCTAAAGAGAGGCATTTAGATATTGTGAGAAGGCCATTAATTAAATTACAGATATTGGTACATTTTAATGTTTTTCTAATGACCTGTCATTTAGGTAATTTGAGAAGTCTTGCAATGAATGTTTAGATATTGGTACACTTTAATATTATTAATGAACTTTTTAATTTCAGAAACTTAGGTATCTGACATAAAAGGCAAGATAGAGATGCCATTCTTGATCACTGACATTTTAATTATAATTATTTTTGTTATTGGTTACAGTGAGTAATGTGCCAATGTAGCTCGGGACAATTTGACTGTTATCTTCCAGTATTTTGTAAATGTGGCCACTGTCATACATGAACTTAAAAACAAATAATAAATATATTTAGTAATGTGATGAAAAGCCTTGTTGAAGGCAACCCCAGTCCTTTCACTTTGTCTTGTATTACTGGTACTTCCGATCCTGAATCCCATAATATAACCCTGAAGTAACCTGAATGTATTTGTTGTGTACTTAGTTGGCAGTAAGTTTGAACTTACTCCATGGAGCAGAGTCCTTCTTTAGAAGTTAACTGGTTGGTTCTCAGCTATTCGAGAAATTCCCTGCATGTTATGGAACCCCAAAGGTTTATTGCCGTGTTCACACATGCAGTAAGTTTGAACACAGAGATACAAAAAGTATGTGAATATTGTGTTGTATTTTAGAACATGCTGGAAGACAGTGCTGAAAAGAGGGGGAGGTGTTTGCAGTCAAACTGTGCTGCTGTGCTACAATAAGTAGCGCCATTGGTGTTGTATCCAGTGTTAAGAACTGTCTTGTGCACTTTTACTTCCAGTAGCAGTAGGCTAAATTTTCCATCTATGTTTTCTTGCACTGAACTGTAATGTACCATATTTCCATTGGCACAGGGTGTAGGATGTCTAGAATGAACATTTGTTTATGGAGCATAAATTAAGAATCTGTGTGAAGTTTTCTGTCTAAAGTTCACCCTATAACCGGCCATGAAGACACACATGGGGAGTAGAGGTATAGCTCTACTTTTTCTTTAACCTCAGTGATAGAAAGGGATTAGTGGTCAACACTGCTCCTTGACCACTTGAACCCCCAGGAAGAGAACCAGTACCCATCATATAGCAGGCTGGGTGGGCCCCAGGGCCTCTCTGAACAGGTGCTAAAAATGTCACCCCTATTGGGATTTGATCACCAGACCATTCACCACATAGTACTTTGCTATACCAACTGCACTATCCTGGCCCACAACTGTCTGTCTAGTGAGCAAAATTTGTTACTTATTTTTTATTCATGCTGGTTAACAATTCTGTCTTAACAAAGTAAAATGAAATATAGGTGAGCATGTTCCATTTTCATCATCTCCCCATCAGTTGGAGACAGTACGATTTTGAGGGCCATTTTTGAGGAAAGCATAAGATGTGTATCTTATACTTTCGGAAGTATGGTACTTGCAGATCTTTTGTAAGTTGGGTGTGAATAGAACGTACTTGGATTAAGTTGTAAATTTGACTAGTAGTAAGTAGTAGCAGCAGCAGCAGGTAGCAGTAAGTAGTAGTAGTAATAACAGGTAACAGTAGGTGGTGGTGGTGGTGGTAGTAGTAGTAGAGATAAGCATTTCCTTCTTAAAATCATCAATGACCTCTCTAGTAAATATTAAAAGCTTCAGCTGTGTTGTGCTACTGTATGTGTTCAATCTAGCATGATCTAAAAGAAAGTTGTACATCTGTATTCTATCAGAGCAATATAAATTTATGTTACTAGTGAATGTTTAATGTCTGTTACAGTGTTGTGTGCTAGTGGGGAAATTCTTAGAAGCAAGGAACACTTGGTGGCTTCAGTTTACTTTAAGTATAATAATATGAAAATACCCAGCAGTCCAACAGATTAGTTGCTTCTTGCTTGAAGACGGAAGCAGTGGCGGTTTCCGAAATGTTATGCCGTAATGTTTGTATATCTGTTACACGATGAGCAAAGTCCAAGAGAAGAAGATCGCATCTGTATGTTTTACATCATCGTCAAAACCATATGGTGTGGAAAATCCCCAAGCTGCACTGGAAATGAAAGTGCCAAATCTGCAACCATTTGAAGAGCTTCAGCTTATATTGATGGGATATCAATAAGCCGATAGAACCATAACAGGTAATTGCAGGTCGATTATATGAGGCAGTCATATTTGTGTTCTCCATGTGCTGTAATTTGTAGTCTAGTGTGTCTGCCCTGTTATATATTGCAGTGCTGCTGCTGCTGCCTGATGATCAAGGAGGCTTTTCTTTTCGGGCATGCTACTTATGAGCGTCAATGTATGGAGCATTAGAGAAAAACTGAAACACTTGTGGAGAAGTCTGTCCCAGTGCCACTGTGTCTGCCATAAATACCAACTATACTGGCCTTGCGTGGACCGGGTAGCTCAGTCGGTATAGCGACTGACTATGAGCTGGACGGTCCGGGATCGAATCCTGGTGAGGACAAGATTTTCCGCCAGTCCAGACCGGCCCTGGAGCCCACCCAGCCTCCTGTAAAGTGGGTACCGGGTCTTTCCTGGGGGTAAAGTGCGGCCGGGGCGTGCTGCTGACCACTCACCCCCTTTTAGTGCTATGGTCATTGAAGAGTAGAGCTATACCCCTACCCACCCTTTGGGCCACACCGGGCCTGTAACGGGATCACTTTACCTTTAACTATACTGGCATTTCAATTAACCCTGGCCATAATGGTGAGAGGTCAGTGACAAACTGCCTGAGCCATGGCATGGGTCGCAAGGAAACTGAAATGAACTGTGGAACAGGTCAGTTTCCACCTGACTGCACAGTGTCGTTTAACATGAGAGAGTACTGTTTGAGAATAAGATGTCACTAAAGTATAGTACAAAGAGTCTGAAGAACTGCTATGTTTTAAAGGTTGTGTATGAAGGCTTGTTGATGATTCCACATGAATCGACACATGAAGCTATATAAAAGTGATGTTATGATACATTTGTTAACCTCAATTGGGTTGACACCCAGTGGCAGTAGTACAGTACACATCTACACACAAACAATACACAGAACAACACAGTTGACACAAACAATACATAGAACAACACAATTTTTGACACAGCTGTGTTGGACTGATGTGTCATGTTTTTATTTTGCATGAACATGGTACACAAGGGTATGACTCAGAACAAGTTTGGTATTGTATACTGTTCTATCGTTTCATAACTCTTGCCCATGTCAGGCCACATACTACAGGCTTGTTAGTATAAACCGTATTTTAAGAATATCCTTACAGTGTTTGTTCATGTGAGTCTTGTCCACTTGAATTAAGTCAGCCAACTTCCATGAAAAAGCTATGCTACCAGATGTAACCAAGCTGACGTTTCTTAAACCGTGTATGTAACAATATATAAATTCTGACGATCGTTTACCGAATTAGCGAGGGGATGCACGGTGTGCGGTTCGTTTCCCAGCAGAGGAAAGATATTTTCTCTTCTCCCAAACATCCAGACCGACCGTGGGGCCCATTTAGCCTCCTATTCAGTAGGTACTGGGGGCTCTTATTTCGCGGGTACAGTGACCTGGGCGTTAAGCTAACCACTTACCTCCATCTAGTGCCTAGGTTAACAATGACGATGACTCCCCTTCATGCGTTTGTGGCATGTGCAGAGGCAACTTCATAGTTTCGCTTTCTTTTAAATGGAGCAAGTTTTGTGTGTGACTCAGAGGTGTATTAAATGCAGTAACGTGCAGGAATAAACACTCCTTCAGTTCTAGTATGCAAGAACAAAGTGTAGTAATTTGATACACATGTGGAAAGTACAAAGGCAAGCTTTGTAGGTGCGGTTTGTCTTTTTGCTTTGAACGGAAACCATCCCAATGCTAGTTGTCGCGCTGTGCGGCAGATGGCAGATGATTTCAATGAAAGGATGAGGGGTGTGATCTCTGTGGGAGACCCTTGTTACGGTTCGCGGGTCAGGGTTTTATTGGCGCTTTTCTTATTTCAGGTGTCGATTAAATACGCTAGAGGGTGCTGGTGTGTCAAAGTCTCGCGTTTTATTGTCACATGTGCGAGAATGATACGCCGGTGAAAATGGAGAATTAGTTTAGCCAGTATTTTTTGTGTTTTTGGCATAATTGAACACAAAATGCTAGTCCATACGGGATAATGAGACTCTACTGTGCTCAAAGAACCAAAGTTAAGCACTTCAAACGCAAGTTGTTTTACGCCTTGAAGACTGTGGTTATTGATTGTGACGTCACAATGGGAGAAGTGTATCAAGCGAAGTATCCGTTTCGAGGATTGCAAGATTGTGATGTCTACGGAATTAAGCAAACAAAATTAACTTCAAGTTCGACTAGTCCAACGAGAAGTTTAAATGGCAATAATAATGAAATTACGAGAGATGAATGGGCGAAACTCAGTGAATGTTTCACCAAGATGGCATCAGACGCATTATTAACATTGCCAGTTTTAAGTGCCAAACTTGAAAAGTGCAACTCGGAACCGAACGTTTCGAAGGAAACGGGAGGTGCAGATGACGAGAATAAGCGAAGTAAATGTTCCAGCTCGCCGTACCAGACTTCGCAGTCAGAACATTCATTGGCGGGAATTTCAACGCCGGGGTCACAAAGAAAACTGTTTCTTCCGTTTGACGAAGGAGACACCTTTGAGGTTAGTGAGCTGAAAAATTGATAATGGCCTTTTAGAATAATTTTGAAATTGTACTATTCAAGGTGCATGGGAATATGGTATTAAGGAACATATTTGGGCCTGAGAGGGAAGAGGTTAGAGGGAATGGAGAAGACTACATAATGAGGAGCTTTATGATCCGTACTTTTCACCAAATATTCGGGTGATAATTCAAGAAGAGGGAGATGGATGGGCCATGTGGCACACATGGGGGAGGGGAGAGGTGCGTACGGGATTTTGGTGGGTAAATATGATAAAAACAGACAGCTAGGAAGACATATGTATAGACTTCAGGATGATATTAAAAGGGATCTTCAAGAAATAGGGTGGCGCGCGTGGGCTGGGTTGATGTGACTCAGGATAGGGACAAGTGGTGGGCTCTTGTGGACGCAGTAATGAACCTTAGGGTTCTGTCTGATGATGTCATGAGCATGAATATAGGATGGTAAATTCCAATTAAGCTGCTTAACGTATAAACTAAAGCGGTTAGATAAGGGGCGTTCCTTTTATTGTGTCCTCGTTTACGTAAGCTTTTTCGCACAGACAGCCTGCATCGGAGGCGTATCACGCGTTAACTACTGTTGTCGAAAAGACGATAAAAGAGGCACTCTTCATTTTTTGTTTATGTTTCTCCTTCATAAAATGGCACTTGCTGTGAACATGCAGTTCGATTGTTGTGTGGTTTTATCATAAATTTTGTCTGCATCACTGGTTCAGTCAAGCTTGACCCTTGAAAATGGGACCGATAATTTGGACCGAAACGTCGCTACGGAACTGACATCCCACTCTGTGTAAAATCCCAAAAGAGCCCAGTTCTCATGCACATCGCGTCGGAAACCTGAATTCGGAAGCTACGAGCTTATCTCTCTTTTTGTTTCCAGGTAGGAAAATGGCGGGTTTACGTTAGTGTAAATTTCATGTAATTTTATTTTTAAAAAAACGCGAAAATGTAACAGCAATGATGCAAGTGTAGGTCCATTGTGCAGTTTTTTTTTTGTAATTAACTGGTTTCATTTCTGAAATGTAGACTGTTGCAGAGAGTCTTTATTATGTCCATTTGAATATTATCGCCTAACCTCCCAAAGTCATTGCCACGAAAGAGTGGCGTACCCAGGAATTTTGTTCGGGGGGGGGGGGGGGGGGTCAACAAATTCAGTTGAGGACAGAGGACAGAGAGAACGGGGATCTGGGTGCGGTAGCCCCCTAGTCAGGGGTTCTGGAGGCAGCCGTAATTTGGTACAAAAATTTCATTTCATATAGTAAAATTTTCTTAATTTTTGGTACTTTAAGACCATTTATGATGACAACCAATTTATTTGTTATTGCTAATGTAAAACAATTGCGAACCTAAGTAGTTTTAGAATTTTACTGCATTTTTTCCGAACATCTTGGGGTGTTGGCGTCCTAAATTCAACAATTTTTAACAGTTTTCACAATCGAGTTGAGTTTGGCACGATTTTGAAGGGCCTTCGGAATTTCGGTACGCCACTGTCTCGAAACTGCTCATCTCTGCCACCTGAATTTTTCTCGGCAGAACAACGAAGTTCATCCCTTTTACATCAGCCCAAAATTTATTGAAGTCAGTTCCGAAAGGGGCGCGAGAATTCCTGCTCAAATATTTTATTCTGTGGAGCCTGGGTAGCTCAGTTGGTATAGTGACTGTAGGGTCCAAGGGTTCGATTTTTATGTTCTCCAAAATCTCCATTCAGGCTCTGGGGCCCACCAATCTAGCCATTCAGTAGGTACCGGGATTCTTTCCCAGGGATAAACCTGGCATGACGTGAGGCTGACCACTCACAGCCGTCAAGCGCCGAGGTTAAGAAATATTTACCTTCATGGTATGGAGAGAGACAACTTTACATTTTGTGTTGTTGTGTGATTTACGTCTGTTGGGTGTTAATTTGCAAGTCTGTTGTAACATGCTTTCTCTGTTTGACAGTAACTCACAAACTTGTTTATGCAATGTACAGTTTAAATGTTCTGTTTGAAGGTCCTCAGCAAGGAAGAACACGTGTCCTGGTGGGTCGTTCGGGCACTGAAGACTGATTCTGTAGGATTTGTACCGGCCAGCTTCTTGGATCGCGCCACAGACCAAGTGACGCTGGGAAGTGCTTCGCAGGTAAATGTCAAGACATAGCAACAGAACAGCACGGCACCTCGTACTTTCTGGACTAATGCTGTAGGCTGAATACTTGTGTGTGGATATGTTGACCTCGCTTCTTGCCAGCGACTAATATCCGGTGCAGTCTTAATGATTCTCTAAGATTTATTGCAATCGTTATTTCGTAACTTTCATGTAATATGTACCAGTGGCGTACCGAGGGGGGAGGGGGTGTTCAACCCCCACCCCCCGAAATTCCGAAAGCCCTCTAAAATCGTGTCAAACTCAACCCGATTGTGAAAACTGTTAAAATTTGCTGAATTTAGGACGCCAACTCACCAAGATGTTCGGAAACAAGGCAGTGAAATTCTAAAACTACCGCCGGTTCGCAATTGTTTTACATTAGCAATGACAAATAAATCTGTTGTCATCATAAACAGTCTTACAGTACCAAAAATTAAAAAACGTTTACTATATAAAATGAAATTTCTTGTACCAAATTACAGC
>Ga0131853_10005531_pt1 | contig 22802 bp, 11 predicted proteins | sample TergutLab28metaG_FD_92764 | JGI IMG/M metagenome (GOLD analysis project Ga0131853, IMG submission 92764) | Labiotermes labralis P1 segment gut microbial communities from Petit-Saut dam, French Guiana - Lab288 P1 (version 2) (version 2) | ecosystem: Host-associated > Arthropoda: Insects >...
CATACACACACCACACACACATACACACACAACATACAACACACACACATACACACTATACACACACCACACACACACACAACTCTATACATACACACACCACACACACACACCACACACACACACACCACACACACACACCACACACACACGCACCACACACAACACTAATACACACATACACACACACACACCACACACAACACTAATACACCTACACACACACACACCCACACACCACACACAACACTAATACACATATACACACACACACATACACCCGGTAGCACTCATCTGAAAGACTGATCTACTTGTCGCTTAGGACGCTAACTACACAACAAACACAAGAGAAGAGCATGCATGCCCTCAGCGGAGTTCGAAACCGCGATCCCAGCAATCAGGCAGCTTAGACCGCACGGCCACAGGAATCGGCAAATATAAACATACGATATTCCATTAAAGTATGTGCCTATTTATTGAATGGACGAGATTTTCACTGTAGAATTTAAGTCGTCCGGTCCGAAGGAACTACAGGTGTACCATGCGTAGCGAATCTGCAGTCCTACATAAATTCCGGTACGCCTAGTATTGAATGTTACCTATCATACTTCCGACAAAGTTTAGGCAGTTCTACACCCGCAATTACTGACACGCGATTTCCTTAACGACGTTTTAAGAAACTTAATTGACTATGCAGATTCAGATGCGACTAACGAATTTAAGATTGTGGAAGCAGCAACCATTGCCTCCTTTACATTAATACGCCTAAGCTGCTGCATGTAAGACCTGAGGGAGTCAACAAGAACCTGTCAGCAAAAAACATTTACCCAGACGAGATTTAAGGCTGGGACTTTCCAGACACTCATGCGTTTCTTTCGTTACTTTTTTTTTCACTTTTAGAGTCCTTTCAATAAAAAGAATAAAGAATGAATGAAGGAAATGTACAAAGCATTATCTAACAATGCCCTCATCAAGTACTTCGGTTTTCCCCTGCCAATCAGTCTATTTCTGCCACATGGTAATTCTCCATCAGATCTGATATTTATAACAGCCCACTTTATCGCACCACACGGGTTTAATCACTGGACCAGCACGTGATTGGCAGTATGAATGACGAGGAGAGCTTGGAATGTGCCTTTGTAAACTCGTGCACAATGCAAAACCCTAGGGTGTTCCAAGGTTAGCACACTAAAATTGAACCGAGAAAGTTGGCTGAAATGTATTTGACATTCAGAGGGCCGTGCATCGTGATATATTCTTACAATAAAAGCCAACAAGATGCACTATTTCTCAAATTTATTTTGATAAAGAACTCTACATTTTTCGGAAAGATCTACTGTCCATCATCAGGAGTCTCACCACTGTAAACACAGCAATAGGTATTTGTCATGCTAGTTGTGTTGACTGCCTGCTAGTGAGGTCAGGATGGAACGCGCATTGCATGCTGGAAAACTAAGTCTACAAACACGCACTCAGAATTTGCACTACTTGTTGCTTCTTTATGGCAACAAAAGAAACGCGAAAGCGCCTCAGCGTTACGTTGTACGTACATTGCCTGTGTTTAATATACTCTGTTCGCTCAGCATCTCTAGACAAAAGCCTGGATGAGTACCTCCAATTACGTCACATCCATCAGCTCAGCAAGATTTTTTGCAAGGAGTTGCACATTACCCATATGTAAAGTGACAGGACTGATCGATGCTGGAAAAGAAAGTAACATATCTGTCGTTTAATTAAAATTGTAAGGTTTTTGTACAATTTTTATTGTCAGACTTGATAAATTATTGAATAGTCGTAAAAAAAAAAGTAAATGATGTCAAAATCTAAAGTAAGTGCAAGTGCACCACCTTGCACTTCGCTGGAAATTCCCCTCGTCACAGTAGTTGTCTTCAACATTCGCTTTAATTTATTATTGGTATGCAGTAGGAACTGATGACAGAGTCGTTTTACGATCTACAATTTTTTATGATTTGAAATTCCCCGACACGTGATTAGAATTCAACAAGGTGTGAGTGATATTTTTACTGGCTGTCTGTAAAGAGTTTTAAGTAGAATTACAAAAATGACGTGACTACACACTCGAGATAAGAATCTTATCATTTGCGGCTTGTGGCTGTCTAAAGAATCTTCATGCACATGTGTGCTCTTCTGTCACCAATCATTAGCATTAACTTCTGATATATTTATAGCTTTAAATAATCTTTATCACTACACATGCAATCATACCCATCAATTGGAGACTACAAATATTATTGGCGATAACATAAGTATTTATTTGGACGTTAAATATTAAAAAAAAATCTGCGTAATCGAGACAATAGCTCAAGTTCATAAATTCCATACGAGTTGCGATCATAATCTTTTAGACTTCCAGCCATTACGGGTGTGTAAGAAGAGACCACGGTAAAGGTAATGTTCAGTTCGTTACTTAAAAATTGTAGAGAACTTCACTTGCAAGATATGTTAAGAAACTTGAGTAATTAATTCTTATATATCATAATATTCATAGATGTTTGATACATTACAGTTTTAACACCGGACAACATCTCTTCTAGGGTTATATTAAATAGAGTAGAAGAGAACATTCAACATTTTTCTTAAATAGTTGCAGAATAAAAGACCAGCTTGATGTCACTTGCTATTTTATTTCACTTCTTATGCGCTCAACATGTTTCGGCCATGAATATATCCATCATCAGGAGCTTGCGACTATTCTGTTGAATTACCACATTGGTCGTATTGTTCTTGGTTCGATGTGTGTTGGAGATTTCGGTGTGGCTGGTTTGGAGTGGTACCACTCCAACCCAGCAACACCGAAACTCCAACACACATCGAACCAAGAACAATACGACCAATGTGGTAATTCAACAGAATAGTCGCAAGCTCCTGATGATGGATATATTAATGTCCGAAACATGTTGAGCACATAAGTGAAATAAAATAGCAAGTGACATCAAGTTGGTCTTTTATTTTTCAACTATCATAATGATGCACGGTCCAATAAATTTAAGATTTCTCTTAAATGTCGGTTTTATTGAAATATTCTGATCTGCCAGTCGCATTAGCTTTGAAATAATGAATTTATCTTAAGGTTTCAAATTCTGGAAAAATCTTTCATTCAAAACGTTTTGAACTGCATTGCAAACATCCAGTTCACAAAGTAGAATTTTTCTGATTTATTGAAACTTGACACAATTAGCTGTAGGGATAACCACTTTTCATTTACGTCCTTAATGCACTTGATTATTCTGAAGTCAACTTTTACAAGGAAACCCAATACGCAGTGCGGTGCAGTATCATACAAATCAGATGGTGAAATGTAGGTATAAGGAGCAACTTCATGTACAGTCCAGTAGAAAACCTCAGCTTGTCTTCATGTGTAATGACTTAGCTTTCTGTTCTCTTCGATCAGGTGCAGAGATTTAGCGCGTCCTCAGAAAAGATGGCCGGTAAGTACATTTGATAATTTCCGAAATCACATATCATTTAGTTTCAAAGACCTCTCGCATGTAACACTAGATTTAAATTGAGGGGTGCCTCGAATCAGTGATTTGTCTTCTATAGAATGGGCGAAACATTTAGAGGTTAAGTAATGCAGTAACTCTAAAGTCCTGCCTACGACACTAAGCTATACTCTCTTTCATTATTTTATATTTTATTTGAGTCACATTCTCAATTAATATAAATCTCATTCTATCATTGCTGACGTAACAGCACATTGCTTTATGACTTTCGACATGTTTGTGTGTGTGTTTGTTAGTGTTTTATTCATGCATATGGATGTTTGACAGTAGCCGAGACCAACTGAGAGCACCAATAAAGGGAACTGGGGCACACATGCCTCAATCGTTTTTGCTGTCCCACCTTTTGCCGAAAGAAATCACATAGAGTTCATTCCATGAAACTGCGGTTTTGAAATGTCGCCAAGGCCTACGATATGTGCTTGTGCACCAGCAAGGAGGATTACTTGTGTATGAGTAGCTAAAGATAGAAAGTTTCAAATTTTCCATGGAAATTGCAATTCCAATTATCTACTACTCTATCTTTTAAAATTTTAAATGTGAGGTTGAAATTTTATTTTAAAAAATAGGCTTTTCAAGATAGCATAGGATCATTTAATTCTAATTTAATAAAATTAGAAAGTTATTCGTGAGATCAAAATTTACGACACATCCAAATATCCGAGTAATTTCAAATCTCTAAGTAGCATTTTAATACTTAAGAAAATGTCAAGTATTTCTGCAGCCGTCTTCAATTCACACAGGCATGGCATTTGAGATATGCTTCCAGTTCCGTTTCTAAATCAAAATAGCTTGCAATAAATCACGTCTGCACGCTCAATTTATAATTTAAGCAGGCAATTCCAATGACCAACAGATAACAAAATTGAACCTATCTCTGCACAGATCGGTCAAATATTTCTTTACTGCAAGCAGAAATTTGTGGTTTCACTGATAATAAACATTACATTGTCAGTCACTTTCAGATATGAAGAAGGAAACATTTGTTGTTCAAATTTATGTGCGAAAAAAAGACTTTCTATAATGAAATAAGCATAGAAACTATCTTAATGTTATCCATTCCGTGTAATTTAGATCAATGTACTAAAATCTACTGTACCAATCAAATGCACTGTGTTAAATACATTTAAATATTAAGGCTGTATCTCCCACATCTTTTGGTACAAGTGTACCAACTTCAGGGAGCACATAATGCTAGGCTTACAACCACTCGCCAAGAATAAGCTATTACTTAAAAGGTTCTACAACCTGTAGTAGTTCCGTTGCTACTATCAATTATGTATATAAGGTATAACTTGTACAGTTTGTTAAAAACCATACAATGTTAATCGTGTGTAAAAGATATAATATGTACAATTTGTTAAAAACCACACAATGTCCATTATGCATAGACGGTATAATTTGTACAGTTTTTTTTTAAAAAACCCACATAATATTTACATTTTGGACCTAATTGACACCAGCAACGAAGCTAACACAGAATGTGGAACCTTGTAAAGAATAGCTTATGGTTGGTTTTAAAACTGGCATTACGTGCCACCTGTAGATGCACACTTGTACCGAAACGTGTTGGAGATAAAGCCGTTATATACATACATATTATATATATAATACCATGCATTTGGTTGTTGCAATAAACTGAGTACATTCTAGTATAGAAAAGTTTGTTCAAAGAGAAATGTTTACCTCGCGGTAGGAGTGTCTTGTAAAAACACTGAGGGTTGTTGACCAGCCAGTTATACACTGTATATTTCACTGCATAGATTATTTTATTTGACAAGATCTCAGTAAATTTAAAACAATTTGTGGAAATGTTAAGGCGGAAACACTGCGTTCTTTTCTGTTTTAGAGAGGAAGCCTTCCTAACGAAATTCGAATTTAAAGACGTCATTTTGCTTAAATGGCAACTGACAATGCACCTGCACATCTCTATGTATTTACAAAACGAGTGCACATTTGGAAATTAATGCCACATCTTATCCAAAATACTAATCAGAACTGTCTACTTCATTCGTACAAGTGAAGATAATTCCAGGCGTCGGTGGTTTGACTCTGATTAAGACTACATTAATAGGCATAGTAAATAGAAAAAAGTGTGTTAAGAAGGAATTGCGATATATCGTACAGTCAAGCAAATACAGCACTAAGTTAAGATTTTTTGTTATGGGGCGAGACAAATCTTTAATTTTCACATAAATATTTTTAACTTGTTTCGAATTTGACATTCAGAGAAGCGTGCATCGTGATATATTCTTACAATAAAAACCAACGAGATGCACTATTTCTCACATTTATTTTGGTACAGAAATCCACGTGTTTGGGACAGGTTTACTAACCATCATCAGGAGTCTATTACTGTATGCACAGCAGTAGGAATTTGTCATACAGGTTATGTTGACTGTCTGCTAGCGAGGTCCGTCCTGACCTCGCTAGCAGATAGTCAACATAACTAGTATGACAAATACCTATTGCTGTGCATACAGTACTAGACTCCTGATGATGGATAGTAAACCTGTCCGAAACAGGTAGAGTTCTATACCAAAATAAATTTGAGAAATAGTGCATCTCGTTGGTTTTTATTATAAGAATTCTTTCGAATTGTATTATCCACCAAAAATGGATATTTTAACCTTTGTCTACAATACACAAGACAACAAGTACTTCATTCGACTCAGTGATGAACATTACTTCCAAAGACTTTCTACACGTGGCTGAGCCTTAGGTGTACAGTATCTGTCGTTACGATTTCGTTCTAAGAGATACAACCAGGGAATTTTCATTTAGTAGAAATTCGTTTCCGGCTACAAAGTACTGTTCTTTTACTCACAAAAGAGATTCTATGTTATCACCGTTTGTTGAAAAATCCTTCTTTCTGTTAGCATGCCACTTGATTAAATAGGGCCGACAACACTGTTACTGCGTTACTACATGCAGAACATAGGTCTTCAACAATCCTTATCTTTCAGCTGTCTGTTATTTTAGAAGTACGTCACCGGAATGTTGACTTATGCTGACAACGTCTCTTAGATACGCTGCATTTAAAATTTTCAGTTCCATTTAAGAATTGGCTTTATATCTCATACTAAACGTAACTGAATCGAGTAAATTTTAGTAATTCATATCTGAATTTGGTGTCGTTTCTTATACCGTACATACTACGTTTTTGCATTGACGACTTTCCAAAACGAATTCCGAGCCCAGAAATGTACCCTAATAACAATTTACCAAAATGCAACTTCTCCCTTTATTAGAATTCCAGTATGCCGTTTGAGGCTTGTAACAGTTTTCTACTGCCTGGTTTCTGCTATAAGAACATACATGGGGAGACAGAAGTCTCTTTCATCAAATGGGATTTTAATCCCGGACCTTACAGGCTGTAGTTTGTCACTATAATGACTACTCTACCCCGGCTCCATAGAAAATATATTTAGCAGATGTAGATTGCTCAAAAACGTTGATATTTATGTGAAGAGCGACATCTCAAATGCGTCATAATCATGACAGATCCACTTGGAAGAATGTAGATATAAGGCACGTGAAGGCGTTTATAATTCAAACGACGTAGAAGTCGTCTCTTATAATCTAAGTAACAATTATTATGAAAGTTACATTATTATGTTTAACTAAATAATCTCACAGTTGTTTGATACGTCTGAGGCACGCACCTGGTCCAGCGGCCCACAAATTTCTGGCTTCCAAAAGAATATAATTTTTCAATTGGACCTTAATCCATCCTTGACGTCACGATAGATTCGGTAGAGGGACTAGGCTAAGGGACGGACGATCGGGGTTTCGAATCCCAGCAGGGAGAGGAGCTTTAGTTCTCTTCCGAAACGTCCAGTCTGGCTCTGAGGCGCACCTAGATACGTATGGAAAGGGTACCAAGGCCTCTTTCACTGAAAGTAAAGCGGCCGAGGACTGAAGACTGACCCCCCCCCCCCCCCTCCCTCTAGATTCGGGGTTGGGGGCAGCTTTGACCCATCTTACCCTATTTGACTTCAATGCGTGTATAGTGTAAAGTTTATCATTATTTTACGTCTTGCCTGAATTCTTCTTGTACCACGTATATTCATTTCAGACGAAAGCTTATCACCACGTTTTCTACTCCGGATACACATACACCTAGGTACACAGGTCTAGCTGCTCCTTATCCTATACACCTCAATCCATGACAATACAAAATGCGTATCATCAACATTCACCTGCCCCCTTTCCACCGATTTGTAATTTTCCTTCTGCTCGTACAATTACCACCACACTAAGCTGTCACCGTTTCATAAATTTCACTGGCTTTCAAAACCTCTTTTCAACAAATCGGATCAAAGATTATCATTCTTGAAGAATAAAAAACGAACTAGATGCCACTTATTATTTTATTGTACTTCTTATAGGCTCAACATGTTTCGGGCATTATTATGCCCATCATCAGGATCTCGCGACTATGATGTTGATTACCACACTGGTGGTTTCGTTCTTGGTTTGCTGTAGGTTGGAGGTTAGGTGCGGTTATGCTGGAGTGGTGTCCGGGTTGCAGGCTGCAGCCTGCAGCCAGGAAACTATAAGAAGTACAATAAAATAATAAGTGACATCCAGTTGGTTTTATATTCTTCAGTTATCACAATGATGCACGGTCCAATAAACATCAGATTATCATACTTATTTGACACATCCTAACAGCGGGCCATCCCTTTTAGCAAGTCGTGCTGTTTCTGTGCTGCAACACAAAGTAAAAGAAATTACGGGAAGATGAGTGGCAGTTCATATTTTTGTATCCGAAACATTTTTTTCCAGTGTTGCCAATATACTTTTAAAGTAAACTACAATTTTCCCGATTCTTCCGTTACCAGGTACTGTACATATATTAAGTTGTAGGGCAATGAATGTGGCCCTGAGTTAGCGCGTGACAAATGAGGAAGTGCTAAATGGAAAGTTAAAGTCGAATACATTAATATTAGTCTCGTAGTTCCCCACAACAACTTCTTCTTTGTTTGCAAGACGGTAAAGCTTTTATCTGCACAGTCCTGGATCGCTCGCCATAGACACGAACCAGAATATAAACAGAAGACCGTAATTCTGCACGTTTGTGAAAACTGAGTTTACGTTTAGTGCCTCGAGTTTATTTACAATTAGTGGTCATATAACCATCGGTAACTGAAATTGTGCCGTTGCTCATTTGTGCGTGAAGCAGGAATTCTTGACACATGTCGAACCACAAGACTGCTGTTGCATGGCACAGGTAACCAGCATATTTTATAATTAACTTTCCATGTGTATCTTAGCAATAGGTGTTTTCAGTGGAGATTTGATACGCAGATGTTTTCTCCAAACAGTGATAAAAGATTCTCGCATGATGAATGATAAAAGATAAGTGGCTATAATTAAAAAAATAAATTCTAAAAATCGATGGTGTTGTCATTCGTAGTCACATGTTAAGAAATAAAGATAAAAATTGCAAAATATGCGCAGACATAAATCATGTTGAAATAGAGTAAATCCCCGATCTGTAACGATGCTTTATCTGTTGCTGCAGTTAAGCATTTATTCGTAAGAGATAATGCTTGTTATAGAAAAATGGCGAGGTTATAGTACTTGGTTGTACGCGGCGGCTACATAGCCGAAAGGTCGTAAATTCGATTCCCGATGGGGTTATTGAAATATTGTTGTTGTATAGGGCTAACAAATTTACAAACATCGTGTGACGGCTGTCTAGAAATTATGGCAGCCTAAAACTCCTGGAGCCCTAAGGACCTGTCCAAGGCTGTAACATTTGCATCAACCTGTAGAGGCAGCTGATGCGGCGTGGCGGATAATAAAGTAGCTGCAAAAATATTTTCAGAGAAATGAGTAAATAATGACAATCTATATCGAACAAGGATCTGTATTTTCCTTAGGATTTCATAGAAGAATATCGTACATAATAAACTAATTGCTTCTTAGGTTATCCTATGGCGCTATTTCGGTTACAGAAGTTATATGTCGTAGAATGTACTGAAAAGTCCTAGGAGGAAAGTAAGAAGGAGATTTGGAAGAATCGAGTCGTGTCCTATTGAAAGGTATTATCCTACAACATACCTGGACAGATGGTGGGAAACCATGATAACCTCTCGTAAGTGTATTTGTTTATAGCTCATTTAAAATTTCTGTGGATTACTCAGACTTTACAGTGTAGTGATAAGATACAGTGCATATGAATTGAAAAGGATGTGAAATGAAGTGGTCGTAGCCTAATTTAAGGTGTTATACAAGAATAAGCCTGGAGAAAATGAAGAAAGTCATGAAATATCTGAGTAAGATTAGCCAGTGCTTCAGCCGAGATTTCATAAGGACAACTCCAAAATGCAATCCATAAGGGATAATGTTAGTGACTGCCAAAACAGAAAGGATTTGAAAGAAGCCACTCGTCTCTTATTTGAGAATATTATCCTAATATTCTGCTGGAGAGTGGAGGAAAACCACAGTAAAAGGTTCAGTCGGTAACTAGTTCCGTGTTAGAACCAGATACGTCGCTAGGAAAGTATACTAGGGGTTAAAAGCAGAAAATCGGATAACTTAACAGAGAAATTGTTTTACGTCACAGATGCAAATGTATCGATATTAGAAGAGACATCACATTTAGTGTGTTCGATATAACATAGGCCAATAATAATAATAATAATAAGGACCTCCAGAAAACAGCCATATTGGGCACTGCACACATACTTCGGAAAGTACTAATGTAAAAATACAACAGATTCAACACTGAAACTAACGATAAAAGCACCATGAATAGTAACAACAGAATTGCTGCAACACTGTATTCCCTAGGGACATAGTTTGTCTCAGGAATATAGATATAAATATCCTGCATAAAGATGATGATAATGATGATGATGATGATAATAATAATAATAACCTAATAGATTTTCCGAAAAAATGCCATTGACCCGATTTACACGTTCTGAGTATCGGGCCAGAAATTAGGATAAAATGTAATGTATAGTAAATGCCTCGGAATTAAAAAAAACTGAAGTATTTACGTACGTTAAAAGAGACAGTAAAACTGCTGGTTTTTAGAAACACGTGAGAAAATAAAATGAATTCAGTTCTGCATCTTCCACACATTAAGTACTTTCGGATTCGATCTCCAGCACTATTTTTCATAATTAATCTTTGTTCTTTCTTGACACTGAATTCTATCACCAGGCTCTTTTTTACCTTTAATAAAAATATATTACAAAGAAAAGTTTCAATTTTCTTCAACACATTCCTTCGGTTTGTTTTCGGCACTGTCCACGTTGAAGAGTTTTATATACTAATGTGTGTCTTCCTATTAATAAAAGCAGATTGAATTACGGTAATACACGTTGCCATTCGTAAGATAATCTTTTATCTTTATCTTGTTATTTGAGAACACGAAGTTTAAAATATACAAAATCATGATTTTTCCTGTTAAAATTGGTCTCTTAAAGGAAGCATACATGGCGAGGGTTTTCGAGTACGGAGTGTCGCGGAAGATACTGGGCCTGAGATGGTGAAAATAACAGGAGGCTAGAGAAAAATGCAGAAATATGAGCTTCTTTACTTATTCTGTTCATCTTAATATTAATACGGTTAAGAAAGAAAGGAATATGAGGTGGGCAGAAAATATGGTTTGTATGGGGGAAAAGGAAAATGCATATAGTGTTTGGTGGGGAAAGCCAGAAAAAGGGAGACAGTTTACAAGTGCCGTGCGACGGCACCATCCGCACCGTACACACGACCTACGCAGCGGCTCTCAGGACCACCACCCATCCAAAAACTCGGTGCAGAAAACCACATGCTGCAACTCAACATCTAACGTTTCTGATGATGTGCGTATGTACCCGAAACATGTCGAGCTAAGAATACTTCAATAAAATCACTTTGTTGCATCAAGTTGGCATTTCAAATTATTTCAATTTACAAGACCTAGACGTAGATGAGAAAATAATTTAAATGGCTCTTAAGGGGTGAGGTGGAAAGATGTGAACTCGATTCATCTGGCTCAAAACAGGGAGAAGTAGAGGAGCTGTTTTGAGGAAGGTAGTGCACCTTCTTGTTCCAGTTCCCGGAAATATCTCGACCACCTGACGCAATAGTAGCTCCTCGAGAAAGGCTCACTGTATTTTCCCATTCTTGCTGTGCTTGAGCCTTTGCCAACTGTTTGGTGGCTCACTACGTACAGGAAACACAGTTTCGTCATCGTTCTGAATTCTACCAGGGTTGTCCAGCACATTCAATTTAGTAAGTTCTGCACGGGACAAAACAGCATTTTGGGCAAAATATCTAGCGTTAAACCAGGTGGTATATACATTCAGCGTTGTGACTTAAATGGTTTAGAGGCTTCTAGTTACAGATGGCGAAGTGATTCATACATTCATACATACATACATGTAGTTACTATTAATGTTCTGTCTTTGTGACTGCCATGATACGGCACGATCAGCTTGTGGTCACGTTTCTTGCACCTTAACGGCATTCTTACCGCTTAAAGACGCAGTCACTGTCAGCCTGTGCAGCTGCGAATAGAGTTTGCTTACACGAATGGAAAATACCAATCCCGGGATTACAGTGCAAGTTTCGAAATGTATACATAAGGGACGCCGTCTCTGTTAATCGGAACTTCACTTCAGCGGCACCATCTCAGAATGTAAGTTCATCGGCCAGTTTTGGTCGAAGTTTCGGTATTATTTCTCGGTTGATATAATTTAATGTTACTAGTGCGATTCTAAAACACGGTTTCTGAATCTGAGGGCGAACGTTTATTTCAGATTTCTGAAATAAAAGTGTCAAGGACGGTATTTCGACCCTTTGGGATTGTATTATCACACAAAGAAGGTAGGACCTACAACATAAGAACACATTGCAAGTAAATGCCCAGTAATATTTACCGTAGAACAGGCCGTGAAGGCCCAGATGGCGACTACGTTTCCTTTAACCTCGGTGCTAGGTGGGCTAGGGTGGTCAACCCCATGCCCTGGCGGCTTTGATCACAGGATGGAGACCCAGTACCCATTCACAGGAGCCTGGACGGGCCTCAGAGCCGCTCTGGGTGGGTGCGTAAAATCTCGCCTTCTACCGGGATTCGATCCTCCGACCGTCCAGAGTGTAGCGAGTCGCTATACCGACTACAGCTCTAGATATTAAAAGTAGCATACAGAATTCATAGTTATTGTAATTAGCTAAATTCTTGGAACGGATTGCTCGTTGTGGAGCCGATACCGTCTCAATTGGTAGGCTGTAACGGCGGTGGAAGGGGTGTAAACTTGAAATGATATCGGACTAGTGTTGTTGACGATACAGGAGAGTGAACGAGAAGAGACGTAGCTAGATGAAATATGTATAACTACAGTGCGCATGCTTTGTCATCATTTGTAAATAAATCTGACTTTTTAATACTGCTTTGCTACATTAAATTTTTAATTACAGACGGAGAAACTTTGTTCTTAGGCACATCAGCCTTGGAGCAATAAGTCTTGTTACTCAGACACGAATACGGGAATGATTTTTCGATATCAAGACGGACAGAGTGTTTTATTTAACGACGTTGTCAATTTATAAGATATCAGGTGAATGAAATATGAGCATTAGGCACTGGTAGAATGATACTTACCAGCGAAAACTGACGTCGACCGAGATAAATATGTTCCAGTGCCACTTGGCCCACCAAAAAAATCCCAAATGGAATTTCTTCTTATCGAACCCAGACCTCCTTAGTGCTAATAAAATGTCATATCTAGGGTTCAATTCCACGATCACGACTCGGTCCTGATTCTGACGTTTATGGGGGGGGGAGGGGAGGGGAGGGGGATGGTTGTGGTGGGGTTTCGTACGGCATGAGTTGGCAGTCTATTTTCGTTACTCATTTTCAAATGTCTTAGCAATATCGCAGGGCTCCTCCATTCATGGTGCTGTATAATTTAGACATGTGAATGTATGAGCAGAATATTAAACAAAGGGAACGGCTTTTAAGGACTTATATATGGTATCCACCGGCTATTTGGGATAGTGGCGTTTTGTTTTGTATTGCTGCAGCACAGTGAGCGTGCTATTTCCATCACAAGTGACCAGGTTTCGTATTATGAAGTTACGTGTAACAATACGCAATTACAGACATATTAGGTGCAGTTCCGAAGCCATGTTATTTCGCTTTCACTTAGCTACAGCTGAAACTAATATTCTCATGCATGGTTTCTCAAACTATGGGACGCGTACCCCTACAGCTACGTCACACACTGTTTACTGGTAAGCGGCTTTAACAAAATATGAAAACATAAAATGGATAAAAATTTTTAAAAATAAGTAAAATTCAAACCACATATATTTGCTAACAAGTAGCAGTCCTGGCAACATTATATATCTTATCCCTGCTCTCATTCGGTATTTATAATTTCAGCTTTTCTATTGAAATGCAAAAAAAAAATGTTGGTACAGTGAAATTGTGAACTTTAGTTTAGTGGTCGGACAACAGAAAGTTCTGAGAACCCCTGCGCTACTGAATATGAACAATACACTCATACTTCGATGTTATGCAAATTTAGCAGGTGCCGTGATTAGCTCTACTTGTCTTGATAACCTGAAAATTACACGTCTTATCTCCTTTAATATGACAGGATTATGTGAGTGTTTTATGGAGGTATTACCACAATTATAAATCCCCTAGCCTTAGCAAATATAAACTAGTTTAGTAGCTCTGGAATATTTCTGTGAATGTTTATGGATGTGGAGAGGCCTATATAAGAGATTGCTATCGGAAAAGTTATTTTTCTTTTCAGACACATATACACATATAGGCATATACAAATTAGGAGGCGTTATATTTGACTGTGTGTGCGTTTTATTTGGTATATGTTGTTCTCATGTCGTATCCATCGTATTTTTTAATGTACTAAACCAGGTGAGAGCTCTATGTTCAATACCTAATCATATGTAAATTTATTCAGTGCTTAAACAAAGAGAAGAGGGAGGAAAATAAAGGTATTAAAAGGATAGAGATAAAAATGAGGGGTGAATTTAATCTGACACACAATTTCATCCGGAACGCAAATTTCATTTGCTATTTTATTCCCCAACATTTAAGGTACGAGTACAATATTTTCAAAGGATTTATTAATTTCCTTTACTTTGTTAATCTGTATGGATATAGAAACACAGAAACCTAACCTAACCTAACCTAACCTAACCTAACCTAACCTAACCTAACCTACTTAATGTCCGCGCCTTCATTTCTAGATCATAAGCCTTGCAAGAAACTCACACGCCATTATTTGTCGTATTCAAATTATCATCGTCAACACAAACCAGAATCTCAGTGTCATTCATTTCCAGTTCTATCTGATTTTTGGAAATTCGTAATTGTTTTTCCTCAAGCGAAACCGAAACTTGGTGACTGTACAGCAGTTTCTTAATTCAGACGATTTCGACATTTCAGTTTTCTGTTCATTATTCTTTTCCGTCGTCTGCAGACCTTGACCTCCTTTACGAAGGTGCGAGACTTCTTCATTATTTGCCTTTTTGTTAACATGTACTGCTATAAATATTGTCCTTGATACTAAATACTTAAAACAGACATGTATGGTGAGCTGCTCCTCGTATATCAGTATTGTCTGCTGTCTTACCCTTTGCTGTTTTTCAAGAGAAACATCAACAATAAATAATTACTTGGACAACAGCGAGACAACTTAATATCCCTTGACGACAGATGCTTACGTCACACCGCTTTTTAAGAATTCTCTCTGCTGCAGGAAAAGTAATAAAATAGATATTATTTAAACAAGGAAAACGTGTTCCTGGGGTTTCACTCGTATATCGAGTAGGCTAACCTTTAACATAAGCCCGTCAAGCTCAGAAGAGTTTGCAGGCCAAATCTGAAATCCAACTTCACGTCGTGAATTTCCGCATATGCCACATTACAAGGTCTTTCTTCATCTATAAATTAAAAAAAAATTCAAGGTTATAAAATAATATTTGAGCATAGTTTTAAAATATTGCTTGCGGCTTATTGTAATACAAACAACAAAAAAAGGACGGCAAACCTTATAGACATCAAGCCAGTAGCGAGCCACATCATAAAGTTCTGCGAGCCGCGTGTTTGACAGACCTGAAATGTAGGAAGGCGATCTTAGCCTTCATAACGAATCAATTCACAAAATAAAATCTTGATGAAACTCTTTTCCTCATTATACATATGACGGAACATATTCTGCCTTTGCCCTTAACGAAGACGATTTGAAAGGCCGAGTGTCGATGGGCCTGATTTTCAACCCATCTTCCCTGTAGGTATATCTCTTGTAGGAGTTAACTTTGAAGTAGTTACAGGAACAGCACGATGACCAAGGACTTACATTTATGAGAGCTATTTATAAATGTTTAGAGGTAGGGCCAGATAAACCTAAAACCCTACTAACGCCGACCTCACGTTCACCAGCTTTGATTCGACGACCAGTTTCCAACTTTTGTTCTAATCTGATATTTTTCTTGGCTTTTATCTACCTTACCATCATTATATTTTATGCTTTGCGCATACGTATTGGGTAGAGATTCTAATATAAATGTGATGTGTTACATTAAATCACTCTAGATATTACAGAAAGTTACACATCGACTGAAATCCATTAACGACGCATAACGTGTAACAGACCTCAAAATTTGCCAGGGAAAAAAATCTGTGGCACATGAAATCACAATATGACAAGAGTATTGGACTGGGGCAAAGGACGCAAGCAAGCAGAAAAATTGAAATGCTGAAATGTGTGTAATACGAAACAAGGAGAACTGGGAACTTAGAAGACATATGAAGGAACCCACTGAGTGTGTTATATCAAGTGCATACTTAGTGCCTGCTGAGTGTGTTACATGACGCGTATCATGAGTGTCTGATGAGTGTGGCACATGAGGTTTGTCCATAATACCTGCTGAGTGTACCTAATGTCGATGCCGTGACATGATTCAGGTTCTTATTCACCGACCTCTCACCACGGAGGGCGGGACTCGATTCCCGTTTAATCCACGTGGAATTCGTGGCGTACTAAGTTATTCTGGGATAGGTTTTTCTCCTACTACTTCGGTTTTCCTCTGAAAGCCTCACTTCATTGTTACGCACCCATTTCTTCGTCTAAGGTCGATGATATATAATCACAGCAATCAACAGCTGCTTGAAATAAAACACTTTTCTCCCTCAGCAACATCGACAACTGTTTTGTGTATAATGGAAATGAGCCTCTCCAACTCTCTCTCTCTCTCTCTCTCTCTCTCTCTGGACATTGTAAAGATCTCTACAGACTTTGTTCGCTATTCTGTGAGTTACGCGACGGTGATTACCTCACAAAACACACACAGGATCTCAAGTGTCGTCTGGACGACCATCGTAATTCAAAACCTTGTGGTGCTATTTGTTCAGGAAGCCTTGAACTTTATGATGATTTGCAACGTAAGTAATTAAATTTTAGACTCACATGAAGGAATTAAAACACTTGACGTCTGGAATTAAAATCTGTTTACCAGTGGTTCCACAATGGAAGTAAAACAAGACCGAATACGTCACGAAAAGGAAACAGTGCAACTAGCATATAGAACGAAAAAATGGGGAACAAAACACCGACGTAAAATTCAGATGATGTATTAAATGGTAGCAGAGCTAATATTTAAGAAGCTGGTTTCGTAATGAATGTATGGATTAACAAGGTTACAGGAGATGCATTATACAGAAAATTGAACAGTCTTACAACAGTAATTATTATATTCAAATGTCATTACTTCTCCTGAATCGCAGATTTTCAGAATTTGCAAAATTTTGAAAATTTCTTAAATTATAATCGCAAACAATTCAAAGATTCCTTTTTTCTGAACAGTTTTCAGAGTGTCATTTCAAACAGTTACTTAGGCATTCAGAGTTCCATAGAAATTGTATAAAAATAATAATTAAAATAATAGATTTATAGAAACCTTTGTTAATTGTTATTTTATATCGACAATAATTTCCGTAGATATTACATATATCCCAAAGATTCAACAAAACACAAAATATTACTGTTCAAAACTAAACGAGATTTCCATTTCTCTCGTACAAAATTCTGCGAGGCCCTCATATTATCATTATGAAAATAAAAGTTGTATTGAAAGGGCGACTGCACAGCATAGCGTTCGCGCATTTTTTCGTAACAATCTAACAATTACTCGTTCAGAGTTTCTAGGGAGCGGAGGAGGGAAGCTCAACATCAATGGCATCACCGCTTCCGAAATCTGTCTAAGAATAAGTAAAATACTTTAATCATAGGCCAAGAGAGGTTAGAGGTGTTGGTTGACGTGGCGGTTTATATTCTTAAAATTTCAGCAGATAAGGAAGAGAGAAGATGCTGGTCAGCATATCGCTCTAGCCCCCTTTACTCCAGAGACAGTGGCTGAATTGAAATTCCGGGGAAATCTTAAAATGTTACGAATTAACTGGCTGCTAGAACATTTTTACTGTTCGGAATGAAAACCAGGCCCTCCAGCTGTCGGGCAGACTAACGTCTGTTCTAATTCAGTTTTTAAGCATCACAATAAAATAGTTCTTATACTTACAATTGGAAGTTACAGTCGTCTCTGTGCGTAAGAGAAGACCATATCATAAAGGCATTTGGTGCAATGGAGGTTCAGCTCCACGAATTTTAAACCACGGAATTAGATGGAACAGACGTCGTGTCCCGAACGTTTTCCCTTCGGTTAAGAATTCCGACGTGTCAGGCTAGATACAAAGAAATGTGGGGCCCAGAGCCGGTCTGAGGGCAGAGGAAAAGAGAACAAATCCAGCCTTTCCTGGATCCGAATCCTGACCCCTAAGTCTCTATCGCAGCATATTCTCTATACTGACTGAAAGTGTTTACTACAATGCTTTACGAGCCCTGTACACTAGAATTGCTTATGTTTGTTAAAATAATCACTGTGAAAACTGGATGGTGTGATGAGACCGTAGGGAAGCAGAGATCCTGCACACCATTATGTTATACGCGGTACGCTGCAGTGTGAAACACCCTAGTATTCCGTGCTTCTGAAGAACAGGAAAGAAACATGGACAGATGGACATTTCTGGACCCAATAAATAAATAAATTTTGGGGACCCGACTACGTGTAGTCATGAACTGACAATGTAGATAGAACAAAGAACAATTGAAGAGGCAAAATATATTTGACACAAAAGCTGAAAGAAAGTAAGACTTTTCGAAGCTCCCCGAAAAGTGAGGCCCCATGCAGCTGCATCTATATTAATATTCCTAAAGAGGCTCTGGCCATAAATTACCTTACAATTGATTTGTTGTCTATGCTGACGATAAGAGTCAGTGTTACGGAATTATCGGCTAAGCCGGAATGTCCCTTAATACATGTATTAAATCAAGTAGGTCTCAAAAACCATTAGATACAATCTAACAAGAATAAAATATTTATACCAGAAAATCAGAAATCGAAGTATATTAACCTTAATTCTCCACCATACAGGACTCATTAAAATATATAAAGAAGGTGCACGTTTCGGACCGGTCATCAGTAGGGAGAATTCATCAAATTATAAAGTAGCTAAATGTTCAACATGTAAACTGGAATCATAAGTATCATTATGTTACTGCTGTACTGTTAAAAACATTCCCAGTCTTATTACAGGTTTAAACGAAATTGAGAACAACGAAATTTCAAGACTAGCCTCATTACATATACAGAACACATCTACTAATGAATTAATAAACTTTTCTTTTAAACTCACGGTTCCGTGCATCGTAATTCAATGTTGATAAAAATCCAACCAGATGCAGCAGTATGCAGATATTTATTTACTGAAAAGTCCCGATCAGGCCACGTTGGAGGGAAGTAGCTGTACTAGTATTATGACCAGTACCGGAGGTTGCGGTTACAGTTTTTAGTACTCCTGATGATGGGTGCTGTGACACCCGAAACATGTAGAGTGATTTTGCAGTAAATAAATATCTGCATACTGCTGCATCTGGTTGGATTTATTCAACATTAAATTAATGAACATTACGAAATTTTCTTTCACTAACAATTTGATAAACGATTGCATAAACATGAATCTGTAGAATTATTTCGTGTCGTTTGAAGTCAAAAAAAAAAAAGGATGACGTCACATAAGTTTACATGTATTAAAGTTTAAGTGTTCTTAAAGACACGCTGCCAAGACTAAGACCGTATTGTGGATAACGGATAAATGAGAAATGAGTATGAAGCAATGCTACAATGACTATGGTAGCGAAAAATTCAAGTTCTAGGAGAGAAACCTGACCAAGTGCGACAATGTCCATTATAAATCCCACATAGCTGGCTTCGGATCGAACTCGACCGTCCGTGGTAAAGGCATAAACAGAATTTGTACACGGGCGAGGGTAAGGGCTTGGGTTGGATTTAAAGTGCTAAGGGTAAGTTCCGATGTCGAGAACCTGCGAAAACCGTAACAGAGGTTCTGTTCCACTCAGGCATGCAATAAGGTAACTGTGTCCCTGTACGATCCGTGACAAGGCATAGGAGACTGGAATGGCGGCTCCACACGTGTAAAACTGAGGCGCTGGACAAGGTTAAGTGGTCAGATTAATGACCCAAGCCCTTCACAATAGGGAAAAGTGCAGCCGGTACCCACTGAACAGGCTAACAGATGGGTTCCAGAGTCGATCTGGAAACTTTTGAGAAAAGTCCCTTATCCTTGTCAGGAACAGAACCACAATTCACCAGTTTGCAGTCCGTACCCAGGACACTAAATGACTATGTCTCACCAGTTTCTTCATTTTCTTAACCAGTTTTCATGTAAAGCTCCATGTCTTTAGAGGTATAGTGGATGTCGATGTAAACCAGTAGGTGAAAGGAAAGAAAGGCTCATGCACGTATGTAACAAAGAAAGTCCACATAGGAACAAAATTATCACCAGTTCCATTGTCTGCTCTTTATACAAATACTGTTTTTCTCTACTCAAAAGAGATTTGTTTGCAGCTATGACGTTGCCTTATTCCATAATCAGTTTGATTTTTACGTCATGTGTCTCTAATTCCTATTTCAAACGGGGAACATACAATCCAGACTGGTAGGTTTCGTGAAATTCCTAAGTGTTATTACGCGAACATTGACGAAACATTTTCGTGAAGACCACTTGGGTTCGGAAGACCAGCGTAGCAGATGAACCTGTGTACGAATGGTCACTGCAATACTTTCCACCAATCTTTTCACTTCTAAATCAAGAAGTAAAATACATGCAGGTTCTATTATAGTAATGTCCAATAATCCAGAGGGTAGTATGAGGCAGGTACTTGAGAGGTTTATAAAGGGCAGTAGAAAAGGCAAGCAAAAGCTTTGTTTTCATAAAATGCACATTAAAACGGTCAAACTTGAATTAAGTGATTAGAATGCACAGAGATGTGACACATATGTATAATGACGTCATTTTACAGATTAATGTGCCTTTGTACGAAGATCGCAGATTGTAACAAAACAGAAAATATCCGTACTACGAAATATGTCTGCCGCATTTTTGTGACCATAGCAAGCAAGGAACACTTGTGACCAAGGTCAACATGGTAGCAAAGTTACTGGCAGGACTCACGGGAACACTGGTAACCTTGGTAACTAAAATAACGACAGTAACCATGGGAATAATAGTAAATTGGCAATGAAGTTGAACATGGTAAGGGGAAAATCAGCTGGTGAATTTAGTAACTAAGTCACCCAAGGTAACGCCAGTAACAAAAATATTCAAAAGAGAACAAAAGTTTCATTGTACTTTGTCTGTTATTTTATCCGACTTTCACTAAATTTGGACAATATCGAAAAATATTTGTAAAAACCTCTAATATTCATAATCGCGCAAATCCTTTCGGTAGAATTCGTTTCAAGGAGAAATACAGATGGACTGAGGGACACGACGAAGCTAATAGTCGCTACACGAAATTGCTCCATGAACACACCTAAAAAACTTGTTTCTTGTATGAAGAAGGCGTGTGCAAGACAGTGGGCAAGGTCGTCGGCCGAGCCCTCATGTAGTGTTTCAACTGATGCACGTTTTAAAAGAGGAATTCAATTATCTCGATGACGATTTTGCTTCGAGTCATTCAAAGCACATAACAACACGTGATGCCAATCCGTAGGTGCATGAACTCCTCAGATATGCAAGTAATATGGCTGGACCTTAACCTTAGGTGTGTGCAGAAACTGATGGCACGTCATAGCTTGAGCAGCATTTCTTGTAGTAATTTGAGTGCGTCTGATCCACGTGCACGAAAACTGTGTTTTGAAGCACTTAAGAAATTAATTCAGGTTTTAATTTCTTTGCTGCTTTTGAAGATGATACTTAGGGTCAGTATGAGGTAACTGGAGGATGGAGAAAACTGCGTAATCGGTGTCATGATCTGTACCTCTCACAAAATACTATTCGGTTGATCATACGTACAAGGAGGATCAGTTGGTTGGGGAATGTCAGGTATGAGGAGGAAAACTGCATAGTGTGTTTGGTGGGTAAACCAGAAATAAAGAGACAACTACGAGGTGTAGGTACGCAGATAATATTGAAGTAAATTTTAGAGACGTGAGGTAGGAGGGCGTGTAGCAAATTGACCGTCGGTTTCCATAAAATGTGAAGTGTTTATAAACTGTGCTTCTTTTTGTGGTGGTCCTGTGTTCAAATTTTAGTTCTCAAGTCGGCGATCATGACAGGGTTTTGTAAGCAAAGCGTGCATCTTTACCACACAATGGGCCACGACAGAGTCCTTCCACATCTTCCGTGTATTATCATTTTTCTGTCTATCTAAAGGTGCCCCTGTATGAACAGTAACACTGTGCAGTGTTAAACACTGCACAGTGTTATTGACCGTTTAGTTTTAATACAGTCATGGGCAGCAAAACGAAGTTTCGGTCAACGACGGACCGCATATACGACGGTGGTCCCATAATATCATAATACTTATCACTGTGTTACAACTGCCTACAGTATTCAGTACAGTAACATGCTGTACAGGTTCGTAGCCTAGAGCAATATACTATACCATATAGCCTAAGTGTGTAATAGGCTGTACTATCTAGGTTTGTGTAAGTACACTCTATGACGTTCGCACAACGACGTAATCGCCTAACGACGCATTTCTCAGAAAGTATCCCTGTCGTTAAGCGACGCATGACTGTTTTGAAGGGTTGCAAAATATATTGCATCAATGACATGAAATACGACCGACACAATATACTGGGCAAAAGGAAAAAGAGTGAGTCGTCCGTGGACAGCATTGTGCATTATTCAGTTACCGGTTGTCTGCCAAGCAGTAA
>Ga0131853_10005532_pt1 | contig 22802 bp, 24 predicted proteins | sample TergutLab28metaG_FD_92764 | JGI IMG/M metagenome (GOLD analysis project Ga0131853, IMG submission 92764) | Labiotermes labralis P1 segment gut microbial communities from Petit-Saut dam, French Guiana - Lab288 P1 (version 2) (version 2) | ecosystem: Host-associated > Arthropoda: Insects >...
CTCAAGAACCATAGGCGTTTTGCTACCCGCTATGACAAACTCGACATCCATTTTGCGTCCGTTGTTTCCCTTGCTTGTACTCTTATTTGGTTACTTTGATTGTTTGAAGAAATGCCCTACGGGGTGCGGTGAAAACTGTCACAAATCCTCCGACAGGCTTCGCCTGCCACCTCCTTTGGAAAAGGAGGCTTTGGTCACTCCTTATAACTAATTGCCTATAAACCCTAAATCAAACATGAAACAAAGCTGACGGGAATTTTCCGTCAGCTTTGTTTGTATGTGCATTGTAGAGGCGAACTGCGTTTGCCCGCGCCCTTACTGCCATGTGACCTAAAACCTGCGGGCGAACGCAGTTCGCCCCTACGACATCCGCTTTCGCGTCTAACTACCCATCAGTTCCGATAATTCTTCAATTCGTTCTATCGGAAAGGGTGGGTTTCCCAGTGGTTTCAAGGCTAGGGACATGAGCTTCAAAGGGCTATCGTCAGCGGCGCTGCGGTTGGAGCTTAGGTGTCCGCAAATTCTGCAACGGTGGATGATGGCCCATTCGCCATTTTTTCTGACCCAAACGCCGATTGCTTCCATGGTACCGCCGCAATTTGCTTCTCTGTCACCCGGGTCGTTGTCCAGATGCTTACTGGAGAGGCAGTAGGGGCAGTGGTTTCTATGGTCGCTTCCTGCGCCGTGTGGTACGACCAAGCGGTCGCAGACTTTGCAGGTGAAACTATCATTACAGGCATTATTGCGATAATAGCCTTTCATGTATTGTTTACGTTTATTTTCTCTGTTCAAGTATTTATCCTCCTAAAAGTTATCGTGCTCTTAACTTTACGGGAGGTTTCACGCTATTTAGCGTATACAAACCTCCCGGTTTGCTACACGCTCTGTTTTATGTTTCATGCTAGTGCTCCTTTCCGTTTATCTTTTCTCTTTTAGATGTCTTTTGAATTGTTTGATCGCACTTTTCCCGCCCCATTGGTTGAGTTTTTCGTTTTCCAGTTGGCGGGAATTTAGACCGTCATAGGACACTTCGCGCTGTAATTTTTGATAGCTTTTGAAGCGCTTTTCTGACAGCATTCCGCTTGCAATTGCGTCTCGCACAGCACAGCCGACCTCTGTTTCGTGGGCACAGTCGTTGAACTTACACGATGCGGCGAGTTCTGTTACGTCCTCAAAGGTTTTTGAAAGATTCCCTGTCTGGATTTGCAGTTCCCGCATACCGGGGGTATCGATAACGATGCCGCCGCTTGGTAAAAGCAGTAGTTGCCGATGGGTTGTGGTGTGTCGGCCTTTGTCATCATCTGTGCGGACTGTTTTTGTCGCCAGCACATCTTGTCCCATGAGGCGGTTGATGAGCGTGGACTTCCCAACGCCTGATGAGCCGATAAAGGCAATGGTTTTACCTTGCCCGACATAGGCCTTGATTGCCTCGTACCCATCCTCACTTACAGAGGAGCAGACGAGGACATCTACTCCCATACTCACGGTGGCGACTTCATCCAGTTTTTGCTGTAGGTCATCGCATAGATCGGATTTTGTTAGGACAATGACAGGGGTTGCCATGCTGTCCCATGCAATGGTCAAATACCGTTCGATTCTCCGCAAGTTGAAGTCAGCGTTGAGGGACATGCAGATGAAGATGGTGTCAATGTTTGCGGCTATCATCTGTCCCGCGCTTGTTGCGCCGGCGGATTGTCGTGCCAGCATACTTTTCCGCCGCAGGACTGTATGGATGATTGCCTTGCCGGAATGTTTGTCCGTTCGGTCGATCATCACCCAGTCTCCAACTGCCGGGAAGTCGGTTGGATCGTCTGTCCGGTAAGCGAATTTCCCGGAAACGCTTGCGCTTAGTTCTCCGGCTTCACAGACCACTGTATATAGCTCCCGGTGTTGGGCGGTCACTCTTGCGATGAATAAGTTATCGTATAGGGTGGCCTCTTGCGCAAAGCGGTCGTTTAGGCCGTAGTCTTTTAAATTGATAGTCAATGGTTTCATTCCTTTCGTAAAATAAGTGTGTATCAAATGCCCTTTGGGCAAACAAAAAAGCGCAGTTACCCACTGCGCTGCAAAACAAACAAAAGGATGTGTTGAATGAACACGTCTTTCGTCGTCACATAAGGCATTTGGGTACACAAAAATAAGCAGGCACTATCCCGCTACTGTGATGCAAATCGCTACCTTATTGACGAACCCTCACAAGTCATTCCACACTTTCTATGATTATATTACATTTATTGTAACATAAAGTTTTTGGGCTGTCAACTTTGGGTGTATATTTTTTTGTTCGTCCAATATTGAGCGTGTATTCCTAATGCTAATACTGCGTATTCGGGTGTACCTGTAGGGGCGATTATCAATCGCCCGTGGTTTCAGTGTTGTTGGCAGTCAGGGCGTTAAGGGCGCGGGCGATTGATAATCGCCCCTACAAAGTGCACCGCACCTATTATAATTTCGGCTGACACGAATCATTTTATCACAAAGCAGACGGAAGCTCTATGCTTCCAAAGAAAACCACCCATGCAGCCTCTTACTGCATGGGTGGTTTTGTGTGATTGCGAGCCTCCTAGAGCACCGCCGCCGCGATGCGGCTGAGTAGGGATAGCCCGTCTGTAAGTAATGACTTGATGTAGGTAGGTGATGCGTAGATCAATAGCTGGGATAGCATTGTGTCACATCCTTTTTTCAGATTCCTCTTTCACACAAGTAGGTATTATAGCAAATATTTCCCCTGCGTCAATCGTCAAAATGACCAAACAGGGTGGAAAGGTCAAAATATAGCGGAAAGGCTTGTCTGTCACACACGAAATATGGTATAATCAGGCAGGATTTATTCTGTTATAAGAAGTGGAGGCATACTGAGATGAAGTGTCCGTATTGTGCATTTGCTGAGAGTAAAGTGATCGATTCCAGACCTGCCGAGGAGGGGGCGACCATTCGTCGTCGGCGGGAGTGTTTGCGGGATGAGTGCCAGAAGCGGTTTACCACCTATGAGATCATGGAACGACTGCCCCTGGTTGTTGTCAAGCGAGACGGCAGCAGGCAGACATTTGACAAGGACAAGCTGGTGCGGGGCTTGCTCCGCTCTTGTGAGAAGCGTCCTGTGTCTTTGGATGAATTGGAATCCATTGCAAATGATATTGAACAGGAGCTCCAAAACCGTATGGAGCGTGAGATCAGCGCGGTTGAAGTGGGTGAGCTTGCCATGGATCGCTTGCGGGATATAGACGAAGTCTCCTACGTGCGCTTTGCCTCTGTTTATCGGCAGTTTAAAGATATCAGCACATTTATGGACGAGGTGAGCAAGCTGGTCACGGAGAAATACGACACCTCGGTCTAAGCGCTTTCTTTTGCGGCGAAATAGACGTTGCGCTGTTCGTCTACGGTGAGTAGGAACACCTGTTTGGTGCTCTTCGCGCCGCGGTTTTGGATTTCTTTTTCCAGCCAGCGGATGTCCAGCCCTTGGGCTTTGAGGTTTTCTTCCAGCACTCTGCCGTCATTGATGAGCAGAACCGGGATGCCTTTGTCCTCGCCTTGCAGTTGATGCGCCTGGTGGGTTGCCGGGGAGTGGGCATGGAATGGAAGGACGCTGAGTGTGCCGCCCACTTCTAAAATGGCGTATTTGATGGTGGCAATATCCGTGTGCCCTTGGGTGCGGAGTTGTTCGGCGAGTTCTGTTAGGGTGAGGCGGTTTTTTCGCATCTCGCGCTGGTTGATTTGGCCGTTTTGGATGATGAAACTGGGCTTCCCAATGAAAAGCGTGCGTAGGCGTATGCTTTTCATGCTGCCCCAAGTGATGAGAAGCTCGCATACGAGGAGTACTAAGACTGGTATAATGCCATAGAGCAGCCGATGGTTTTGCGGCTGTGTGATGGGTGAGACGGCGATTTCGGAGATCATGATAGCGACGACAAGTTCGTTTAGCTCAAGCTGTCCCATCTGGCGTTTGCCGAGGACGCGCATGGTGATGAGCATGACCGCGAACATGACGACAGTGCGGTAGGCTAAGGTGAAAAGCATGGGGAGTACGCTCCTGTATGTTGAGTTTTCGGTGAGTAAGCATTTTATTTCCCCCGCTGTAGGCGGGGAAATAATGAAATATCCATATATTCTGTAGCTTTTCCAAAGTGGAGGTAAATTATGAGCGAATTGGTATTAGTGTTAGATTTTGGCGGACATTACAGTCACTTGATTGCGCGCCGTGTGCGCAGCCTTGGGGTTTATTGTGAGGTTTTGCCGCATACGGCGTCAATCCAGCGGATCAAAGAGAAAGCGCCGATGGGGATAGTCCTAGCGGGCGCATCAGTCCCGTTGTCTGAAGTGGCGGCGCTTGGGATTCCTGTACATGGTGCGACTGAGCCGGAAACATTTGAGCCGGTTTGCTTGCGGGCGTTCCTTTATGACGCCTGCGGCTGTAGCGATGATTGGAAGATGCCAGAGTATGCTGAGCGGACGGTAGCTGAGCTCAAAGAGAAAATCGGGGACAAGAAAGTCCTTTGCGCCTTGTCCGGCGGAGTGGATAGTACGGTTGCGGCTGTCATGGTACATCGGGCTGTGGGACAGCAACTTACTTGTATTTTTGTGGATCATGGCCTCTTGCGTAAGAACGAGGCGGACGATGTGGAGCGTATGTGCCGGGAAGAGTTTCAGATGAACCTCATCCGTGTAGACGCGGCGGATCGTTTTTTAGATAAACTTGCCGGTGTGGATGAGCCGGAGCGTAAGCGGAAGATCATTGGGGAAGAATTTATTCGTGTGTTTGAGGATGAAGCAAAGAAAATCGGCGCTGTGGACTTTTTGGTGCAAGGCACGATTTACCCGGACATCATCGAGAGCGGCACGGATGGTTCTGCTGTCATCAAGAGCCACCACAACGTGGGCGGACTGCCGGATGTGGTGGAGTTTGAAGAGATTATAGAGCCGCTACGGCTTTTGTTCAAAGACGAAGTGCGTCAAGTGGGTGAAGCCCTTGGGATTGCGTCTGCACTTGTCTGGAGACAGCCATTCCCCGGGCCGGGTCTCGCTGTGCGTGTGATTGGGGAGATTACACGGGACAAGCTCGCCATCCTCCGCGAGGCGGATGCGATTTTTCGTGAAGAGATTGCCGCGGCAGGACTTGCGCGTGAGATTGGGCAGTATTTTGCGATTCTGACCAACCTCCGCTCTGTCGGCATGACAGGGGATGTGCGGACTTATGACTACACTGTTGGTCTCCGCGCTGTGAAGACGAGTGATTTTATGACGGCGGACTTTGTGCGGTTACCGTATGAGGTGATTGAGCGGGTATCTGAGCGGATCACCAGTGAGGTCGCGGGGGTGAATCGGGTGGTGTATGATGTGACAAATAAGCCTCCGGCGACGATTGAGTGGGAGTAAAGGTAAAATATATGATTGAATGGAAATATTATCCTTCAAATAATAAGATTCCCGATTCACTTTTAGATACAGTAAAAGTGTTTGAAAACCATGAGACTGAAATCTCTTCTTCGGATGGACATAGCCTTGGAAGCAACGATGTGCTAACGGAAATCACAAGAAGTTTACAGGCGTTGGGGTATCAGGTGGAGGTAAGCAAGGCAAAAGAAGATAAAATCAAAGTTCCTGTAACATATAAGGAACGAGGCGAAGTTGATTTAGCCTTTGAAGCGGATGCATATCATTGTGAAAATAAAATTGTGTTAGAAGTTGAGGCAGGGCGGGCAGTATCAAACAATCAGTTTCTGAAAGACTTGTTTCAAGCCTGCATGATGGAGAATGTAGAATATCTTTGTATTGCGGTACGAAAAATATATGTTTATGGGAAGAGCAAAAGTAAAGACTATAAAAAAGTGATTAGCTTTATTGATGCACTATACATGAGCAATCGGATAAAATTACCGTTAAAAGGGATTTTGATAGTAGGATACTAGGAGTTTCGGCAACAAAATGGAAACAAAAAAGTAGACAGCCTATGGGGATATTGCTTTTATTAGGCAACTCATGAAGCGTGGCGGCTTTGGACTTCATTCTGAACTTGGAGTTGACTTTTTAATAAAATGCTGTGAAGATGAATTGAAAAATAATGTTTTCTTTTCGTTATCGAAAGATGTGAAAAACTTTCTCATTGTGTTTATTTTTCCCATAACTGCATTTTTTCTTGGTAGAGCCAGCGATGAGTGGAGCGCGGAGGTAGTGGTTGAAATCACAGCAACAACTATCGTATTATTATTCATATGTTTTTTCATATATCTGGTAATAAAGATACCCATACAAGAAGTAATAGGAAGTAAGCATAAAGCGTTGCTGAAGGATTTACAGTATATAAAAACGCTGATAAGAGCTGATTAGCGGGAATAGCTAGTCAAAAGGGCAAAGTCGGATATGTACAAGCGTTGCTTGAAAGGAGATTATTGTATGGAAGAAAAACATCTTGCCTTATATCATCGGATTATGAGACGAGAAAATTTTGAAGTTGCGGCGAAGAGTTTATTTCAACTGCCTGTAACCGCACAAGAAAAAATCCCAACAAGCCAAGAGCGTTATATGTAGACATTGATGGGCATCGCAATGTGGCTGGTGATTCGATCGTAATATGCTTGAATTGCAAAAGGAATTTGGCTTGGGATTTTTGCTTCCGTATTTTACAGAGGTTCATTTTCCCTTGTGCTCTGTGACAAATACAAAAGAGCAGAATAATGATATTCCAATGGAAGAAGAAATTCAGGGTCTGGAGAGAGAACTGCTTGCCTTATCATATATATTGAAAGTGAAACCACTTGACATAAAGAGAGCTAACTGATTGATTCATCAGTTAGCTCTCTTTCCCGATCAGCCAATCGGTTGAGACACCCAATATATCTGCAAATATACGAAGCTCCCAATCGGCTAGGGGGCGGTTTTGCCGTTCTATGAGGGAGAGGGTGGAGGCGCTGATGTCAACGCCGGCGATTTGTAATTTCGCTAGAAGATCCATTGGTCTTATCTTGCGATGTTTCCGTGTTTCTCTAATGCGCGCCCCGGCTGTATTTCTGCTGCCGAGCGGTGCGGGTTGTTTTATCATGTGCTTACCTCTATTTTAACAGCCCTGCCACTAACAGTGCATCCGTCAGTTTGGCGAAAGCTTGGAGATCTAAAGTCTCGCCGCGGATGCGGGGGTCGTGGTTGAGGGATACTAGAATTTGCGCTAAGGTTTCTTTTGAGGCTTGAGGGAGTGCGGCGCTGAGGCAGTTCAAGAGCGTCTTGCGCCTTTGTGAGAACGCGATTTTGATGACTTGGAAGAGTGTTGCCGGATCTGTCACGACAGGCGGCGCAGTACGCTTCTTGAACGTGATGACGGAAGATGTCACTTTGGGGGCGGGGATGAAGCAGTCGGGCGGGACATCAAATAAAAGAGTGGGCTCTGTGTGGTAGGCGATGTAGAGGGAGATCGCGCCATAGTCCGGGCTTCCGGCAGGGGCGCAGAGCCTGTGTGCGACTTCCCGCTGGATCATGACTGTGATTTGCTCGAACAGACCGCAGTCAATGAGCTTGGTCAAGATAGGTGTTGTGATATTATAGGGCAAGTTAGCGCAGACGACCGGGCGGAGGTCTTGGAAATGTGTGCTGACCAATTCGCCTAAATCCAGCTTTAGGATGTCGCCGTGTATGACTTCGGTGTTTGGATAGCCGTGCAGGGTTTCTGCTAAGACAGGGAGGAGGGCTTTGTCCAGCTCGACGGCAAGGACTTTGTTTGCCTGTTTTGCCAGCTCCACAGTCAAGCAACCAATGCCCGGGCCGATTTCGAGCACCCCTGTGTGTTCGTCAAGACCTGCGGATGCCGCAATGTCTTCCGGCACCCAAGGGGCGATGAGGAAGTTTTGACCGAGGCTTTTGGAGAAATGAAAGCCATGACGGGCGAGAAGGGGCTTGATTTCTTGTATATTACAAAGGTTCATGGGTAATCTCCCTTAGCGTGTCTGTTGCCGCTTGATTTCATCCATTACAGACATGGCCATTATGGAGTACTTGTTGTATCGCTCGGCCTTTTGGGGATCGCTGACCATGTCATAGAACGCTTGGGCTTCGTAAATCATTTGGTTTTTCAAGGGATTGCACATGACTTGCCGTGTTTCCCCGTTTCTCATGACCACATCGACTTGCTCCATTCTGGAAAGATGCTCGAACACAAGGCTTCCGTCTTCACCTTGTATCTCGTTGGGGACGGCGGCATGGCTGATTTTGGAGTAGCAGAGTTCTACAAGAAATCCGTCATATGTTGCAATAGCTGCACCCAGTCCGTCTGCGCCTGTGGATAGGTCTATGGATGAGGAGACGATGTCCTTGGGTTCACCGAAGAGGGCGACCATGAACTGGACGCAGTATACGCCAAGATCCATCAACGCGCCGCCGGCGAGTTCTGGCTTGAATACATTGGGGACGATGCCTTGCTTGAAGCCATCGTATTTGGAGGAATATTGGTTGAATGAGAAGGAAACCCGGCGGATTGTCCCGATTTTGGGTAATAAGCTTCGCACGATCTCTAGTCCGGGGGAGAAGAGGTGTTTTGAGGCCTCCAAGAAAACCACATTGTTTTCCTTGGCTACGCGCAGCATTTCAGATACCTCTTCGGTACAAGTAGCGGCGGGTTTTTCGCATAGGACGTGCTTGCCGTTTTGCATCATTAAGATGGATTGCTCGAAGTGGCAGGAATTGGGCGAGGCGATATAGACGCTGTCAATGCTTGTACTCTTTGCGAGGACTTCCAGGTTTGTGTATGTTTCGGGAATACCAAATTTAGAGGCAAACTCATCTGCCCGTTCCTGTGTGCGTGAGTATACGGCGGCGATTTCCATATTTGGGCATTCGGCCACCGCATTGACAAACGCTTCTACGATCCAACCTGTTCCGATTACAGCTAGTTTCATTGATTTTTACTCCTATTATAGTGATCTAAAAAGTGTATTTTCTCGCCGTCTTTCTTGTAGGCGATGATTGCGTCCATATGCACATTCTCCACACTGGCGAAGATGTTGCCCTCTACGTAGGGATTTGTCTTCTTGAGTTCCTCAATGAGATGTTTGATCTCCGTCCGTTTGGACACCATACTGCCATCAACGCTACAAGTATCTGTAAATCGGCAGGCGCATTGGAGGAAGTGGAGATCGTGATAGTCGCGGAAGTGCTTGATATCCGCTTCGCGGATGAGATACATGGGGCGGATGAGCTCCATGTCAGCGAAGTTGTCGCTGTGGAGTTTTGGCATCATGGTCTGGATTTGTGAGCCGTAGAGCATACTCATGAGGATGGTTTCGATCACATCGTCATAGTGATGTCCCAGGGCGATTTTGTTGCAGCCCAGTTCCTTGGCTTTGGCGTATAGATGCCCCCGCCGCATACGGGCGCAGAGATAGCAGGCGTTTTTGGGGGCGGAGTAGACACTGTCAAAGATGTCCGTCTCGAATATGGTGAGGGGAATGCCGAGGGCTTTTGCATTCCGCTCGATGAGGGCGCGGTTTTCCGGGGTGTAGCCGGGGTCCATGACTAAGCAGACAAGCTCAAAGGGAACTTGCCTGTGGTGTGTGAGTTCTTGAAACAATTTTGCCATTAACATGGAATCCTTGCCGCCGGAGATACAGACGGCAATGCGGTCGCCCGCTTGGACGAGTTGATATGTCTTGATGGCTTTTGTAAATTGGCTGAAGATTTTCTTGTGGAATTTTTTGCGGATGCTTTCTTCCACCGCTTGTTGCTTGTCGTCTTGCAGGCGTGTCATGAGCCATTCAATGTAGCCGCCGGACAGGCTTTTGGCCTTATATCCGTTTTGGCGCATGGTTTCCGCCAAGCTCTCGCTGATTTCTCCTTTTTTGCAATAGAGGATGAGTTCTTTGTCAGTTGATAGGTTGACATAATCATTGCTTGGATGGTGCATTGCGCCGGGGATGTGACCGTTTTGGTAAGCGTGGGTGTCGCGTATATCAAGGAGCAGAAAGTCTGCGGGACTTTTTGCTTCTAGTTCTGTTAGGGTGATGTGGTTTTTGCTCACGGCGTACTCTCACTTTATATTTTTCCATATTTTATCATAGTCTGCCAAAATTTAATAGGATTATATCTTTTTCCCTCGGAAAAGCTAGTTCTGTAAACGAACCAAGAAATGAGAGCGTTCATTGAAGAGAGATAGTCGCTTATTCTTCCCGCCTGGGTTGTGGGAGAACGACAAAATCATTCTAAAGATAACACGCTCCAAACAATTTGGTCTAAAAAACTGTTTTTAGGAGATATGTCGATGAAGAAGAGAATCTTATCCTGTCTATTGATTCTGGCTATGCTGCTACCCTTTAGTACAGCATTTGCGGCGACGATGAACGATGTGCACATCACAGCCGAGCCCGGCCAGACCATCACATTGACGACAGCGGAATTTACAGATAGTTTAACCTTAACGGACGGCCTTACGCTGGAGAGTATCAGCTTTCCCACATTACCGGCGGCCAATCAGGCGGTGATTCGTCTGGATGATGCGGATTATGCGGCGGATACGGAAGTGCCGATTGCGCGTATTACAGCGGGGGAACTGCGTGTGCATGTCACGGCTGCCCGGGGACACATGGTGCGTATTCCGTTTCGTGCAACCTTAAGCGATGCGGCGGTATTGGATGCGAGCCTTGATATTGCGGTTATGCCTCGCTTGGCGGACGTGAACCACACGGTGGAAGTGGACAAATCTGTCCGCGTTGTACTTGGCATCCCGGCTTGGGCAGCAGGGGAGCGTGTGACCATATCCTTTGATGGAGACCGCAACCTGCAACATGGTACACTGAGCGCAGTTCCCGGTGAACTTGGTGTATTGATGTACCACGCGGAAAGTGTTGGTGTGGACACATTCACATTTACCATGACGATTAATGGCGTTTCCAGTGCACCAACCCTTGTTACCATTACGGTAGAGCCATCTAGCGTTGTGCCGTATTTGAGATACTACGACATGCCCACACATTGGGCGGGCTTCTCTGCCGGTCGCCTTGCGACGCTGGATAAAGTAGTGGGTCATCGGGTAGACAACCGCTATTTCTTCCACCCGGATCGTGGGATTACCCGTGGTGACTTTGTTGTGTGGCTTCTGTCTGTGGTAGGCATTGAGCCGATGGAGCACACGAATACCATTTTTGCAGACCATGACATCCCAAGCTGGATGAGAGGCTTCCTCAATGCCGCGACGGAAGCGGGGATTATCGAAGGTGTTGCGGCAAGCAATCCTGCCACGACCAGCTATTTCTTCCCCCATAATCCGGTGACACGGATTGAGGCGGTTCGTATGATTAGCCAGGCTCTGGGCGTAGAGGGACATGACCATGATATAGCGGATCTGTTTAAAGACTTTGAGCAGATTCCGAGCTGGGCGAAGAACAATGTGCGCCACTTGTATGAGCTGGACATCGTTCGCGGTGACGGACATGGATATCTGCACCCGCGCAGAAACCTTTCCCGCGGTGAGGCTGCTGAGATGCTCTATCGGGCATATAAAGAGCTTCAGCTTGCACATGGGAACGGAAACGGAAATGGGACAGAAGTGCCTGTCGTATAAGGCAGTCCTGTAATGAATGGAAAACGGTGCAGTCTGAATCGCTGCGCCGTTTTTCTAATTATTACTAGAGACTTACCGGCATGAAACGACACAATTAGATCATACTAATACCGTGTGATTCCACACATTTTTGGGAGGAAAAGAAGATGAAAAAAGCAATTAGTTTGACTTTGATCGCTATCCTGTTTCTCGCCCTATTTGCCGGTTGCAACACCTACCGCAGACCGGTTCAAACCGGGAATACGGTGGATGGCAGACATCATGTGACAGCACCCGGCTTCCAGTATCGCACAGACGGACGTGTGACGAATGGCGGTCGTGTGACACCTGGCACGGCTCGCACAGACGGTCATCATGTGACCCGTGGTATGCATACAGATGGGCATCATATGACACATGGTGTGCATACAGATGGACATCATGCCACGCGCGGCACTGGGAGCCCGTATCGCTACGGCGGTGCGATGCCACAAGGCGGTAACTATGGAGACCGCCCGGATGGATATACGACAGCAAGACCTGTAACAGATGGTGCAGGTACTGCCACACCTCGTGTACCGTCAGGCGGACGTACAGCAGGAACAGCAGTGCGATAGTCTAGGTGAAAACAGATAAATGCACCCCTTTTTAGATTGAGGGGTGCATTTTGTTGCGATCTTGGCAGTGGATAGGTGGGAATGGGCAACTAGCGCTGATTACATGTAGGGGCGATTATCAATCGCCCGAAGAGCGGCAGCCCGAAGCAAAATTGCGGGCGGTTAATAACCGCCCCTACAACAGAAGCATTTGTCCTCTCCCGCGATCTTTTTCGTTTTGACACTGGATATAAAATGGAGTAGAATGAAGTCAAAAGGGAAAGAGAGCTTATGGCTTATGACACCAATGCGGGAAGAAAGCTGTTGTTTTACCGGGCACAGGCCGGAGAAATTGCCTTGGAGATATGATGAAGAAGATCCCCGGGCGGCGGCGCTGAAAGAGCGGATTTTTGACTTAGTGGAAGCGCTCTACCGGGCGGGGATTACCCATTTTATCTGCGGTATGGCGCGGGGTTGTGATTTTTATTTTTGCGAGGCAGTGCTTCGGCTACGGGAGGAGCACGATACTGTCACACTAGAGGCGGCGATTCCCTTTGAGGGGCAGGCGTCTGATTGGCCGGAGCGGGATCGAAACCGATATTTCCATCTGGTGAGCCAGTGTGATATGGAGACGGTGCTTGGGACTGCATATGAGAAAGATTGCATGAAAAAGCGCAACTACTACATGGTGGAACACGCGGCGGTGCTCATTGCAGTGTTTGACGGACGGTTCGGCGGTACGATGCAGACGGTGAATTATGCGAAGAAATGCGGGCTGGAAGTCTTAGAGGTGCGACCGGAGTAGGGGCAGACCTTGTGTCTGCCCTTTGATGGTTAAGCAGGGCAGACACAAGGTCTGCCCCTACATTTGTTTTGGTGAAAGTGCAACGAGACGTTGCACTTTTTTGTGTATAGGCAAGAAACTTGGATATATCAACAAGTTGCATGAAATTAGCGACAGTTAGGATCAAAATTTCCCCTTGGGTGAAAAAATAATTTATATTGTAATATGGGAGAATAAACTCTTTTGTATAGATAAAAACTTTAGCAATGCAAAAAACAAAGTAAGAGAGGAGCAAGGAAATGCGCAAAAGAACAAAAAGTTCGATAATGAAGAGGTGTTTAACGCTATTCTTGGCACTGGTCATGGTGTTGGGCTTGTTCTCATCGGCAGCGGCACAGGAGACAGCACCCATTATGACTGACATTGCTTCGGCAGAGACTTCCATTACACCACTGAATACACAGCATGAATTGCGGGTGCAACTACGCGTACCCGGTGGGGCAGAGGCAGCGGAGGTTGGCGACATCGTATGGCTGGAGCTGTTCATAGACGTAAACCAAACGTTGAGTGCTATAGAGTTTCAGGTAGCATATGACGAGTTAAAACTTGCGCCGGCAATCATTGAACCTCATCTATCGATACCTTCTGCCTTTGCAGTCGGCGGTGTTGAAATGGGGTCTGCCGGGTTTATGGAACTCGGACAGGCAAATGCTGGAAACACTCCCCTTATATTTCATTTTTTTAATAGTACGTTCTCTTTTGAGACCGGCATGATTGCGCGGATTCCCTTTGAGGTTCTTGCCTTGCCAATTGATGTGAATGATTTTACACTAGGACTTGAATTGTGGGGTCTATATGATGGGACTACCTATCAGGTTGCCGATGCGGATTGGGTTCTCACTACCGGTAGCGCCCCGCTCCTTGTCGATCGTCGCATCAGCGGGAACTTTGCCAACCATAACTTCGGCACGGTAACGGCAAATGCCGCCGGTGTCTATACTGTGCCGCCGGCGCACACCGTGACGGTGAACAATACTTACGATGCGTCGACAGGTGCGCTCACCATTACACTTGAAGGTGATAACCCCGCGGCGTTTACGCTAAACCCCGATTCGCTCGCTAGTATAGACATAGCCGGATCTGACACATTCACAGTAGTGCCGGTGGTCGGTCTCGCGCCGGGGACATATACTGCTGTTGTTAGAATTACTGGGGTCGATATTGATGTGTATTTTACAGTTACATTTACTGTAACGAGAACCACCGTCACAAGGCCTCCGGGGCAAGCGCCTCAGCCACCGGCAGAATACGAAAAACATCTAGCCTACATGTTCGGCTATGGGGGTAATTTCCGCCCCCGTGCTAACATCACCCGTGCAGAGGCGGCAACAATTTTAGCCAGAACACAGCTACTTGACTTTGAGGATGGAATCGACGAGTTGCCGTCGGGTATGACGAGCTTCAACGCTTTCTCTGACGTAAGGCCCGGCGACTGGTTCTTCTACTATGTTGCATGGGCGTATGGTGCAGAACTGATCCAAGGCTATGGGGGCAGATTCCGCCCTAACGATCCAATTACCCGGGAAGAGCTTGCGGCAATCCTCGCTCGGACGACAAGGCTTCGGACGGGAACAACCAGCTTCAGCGATGTAGCTGATATCAGCAATTGGGCAATGCGGTATGTGTACACCGTTTATCGCGCTGGCTGGATGGAAGGCGATCAAGGCACATTCCGTCCGACAGATAACATTCTGCGCGCAGAGGTAGCAACAGCGATGAACCGCGTCTTGGGCAGACTGGACAGCAGACCGGCGCTCTATGCGGCTGATATAGAACACCTCTATCGTGCACGCGACTTCTACGATGTAGCGGATGGCGCTTGGTACTTCCCATCGGTATTGGCTGCCGCCAATGACCATCGTCTGACGAGAGATGGCGATGATGTGATTGATTGGAAGTATATTGTGAGATAGGGTAACTGAACAGATATAAAAGACGGCGTTCCGGCATATAGCTGGAACGCCGTTTGCTTCGTTTTGGTAAAAGCGCAATAAAACCTTGCGCTTGTTGGTGTTTGTGTAGTCGGAACGGTCAGTTGCCCTTATGCGTAGGCGTCAATAAAGCGCAGGAAAATGACGGCTACTTGTGCGCGGGTGGCAAAATCGGTAGGGCCAAAGCGGCCATCGGGGAAGCCGGTGATGAGACCTGTGCGGGAAACCAATTGTATGGCTGTATATGCCCAATCGCTGATTAAATCGGCATCTGTAAAGTGTATGTCTGCTCCAAGGGGAAGCTCAATATTGTAGTGTTGCATGAAGCGGTAGAACATGGTTGCCGCTTCTTGCCGTGTTACGGGGTTGTTTGTGCCGAACCACGTATCGCTGATGCCTGTCACGATGCCTTGCTCCCAAGCCCAGGCCAGGTGGCCGGAAAACCATGTGTTGGCGGGGACATCGTCGAAAGGTGTCGTCCCGCTGTTGGAGACATCAATTCCCATGCCGTATGCCATGCGGCCAAGGACGGTAACGAACATGGCGCGGGTCATATTTCCGTTGGGGTCAAAAAAGTCATCATTGATGCCGGTGAAAAGCCCAAGAGATACGACGCGTTCGACATCGGCTTCTGCCCAGTGGTTGCTCACGTCACGGAATAGGGCGGGGGGTGCGGCGGAGACGGGTAATGTGAGAGAGGTGCTTGTTCGATTTCCATTTGGCAGGAGGATTGAAAATTCGATATTTAGGCTCTCAAGGGTGCTGTTTGCCGGGATGTGGTGGGTCAAGGTAAATGTTCTGTGGGATTGGGGAGTGAATGAACCAAGGGTGTAGACAGTCTGTCCGTTGATGCGCCATTCACCGCCGGAGACGGAAAAGTTGCCGTGTATGTTTTCCAGTTGCGCTGTGAGCGTAAAGTCTGCGTTGCGGCGCACGGATTGTGTGTCTGCGGATAGATTGACAGTAAGCGCATTGAGTGCCGTGTCACGGCGTTCGAGTTCGGCAAAGCCAAAGTTGAAGAGGTTTCTTGTGTCGCCGTATCTGCCGTTGTTATGAGGGGCATTCATGATGACAGTGATCACGCGCCGCCCGTTCCGCGTTGCTGTGGCGGAGAGACAGTGACCGGCGGCAGCCCCGGTGCCGGTTTTAAAGCCGTCTGCGCCTGCCGTGAAAAAGCTGTTACCGGGTAGAAGCAGATTTGTATTGGGCGTGCGTCCCCCTGCAAATGTGAAAGAGGTCATCTGTGTAATCCGCAGAATATCGGGATGGGTTTGGATAAATGTCCGCACGAGAGTTGCCATGGCTCTGGCGGAGATGCGGTTGCCTGCTGATGCACCGAAAGAGTCTCCGAATTCGGCGTCTATCCCCAGTCGTGCTGCGGTCTGGTTCATCAGTCCAACAAAAGCAGCTTCAGATCCGGATATGTATTCGGCAACGGCGATGCAAGCGCCGTTGTGAGAGGGGAGCATGATTAGTCGAAGTAAGGTTTCCACGGAATGACTTTGCCCGGCGCGTACATATCGGCCGCCCCAGTCCCATTGTCTGCTGATGCGCTCTGCATTTTGGCTGATGGGGATCATGGTATCAAAGCTGAGCCGTCCCGCTGCGATCTCTTCATATACGAGGAAGGCGGTCATGTTCTTTGTCATGCTGGCAGGGGCTCTGCGGGTGTCGATGTCCCGTCCCCAGAGGACGTCGCCTGTCTCGTAATCCATGACAATGGCGGCTTGGGCTGTGATGCTTGGCGCTGCGGATGCGGTGATGGTGGTTGCAGTGAGTAAGAGGCATAGAATGAGTAGGGCGGAAATGATGCGCTTTTTCATTTGTATTCTCCTCATGTCGAAGTATTGTAATAAATTCTTTTTCATGTTAAAGCATTGCATGTCTATTGTCAATAGGTGGGGGGATAGGAAAAGGAAAAACGCTTATGGGATGCTTGGATTTAGACATTTTTGTTAGTTTTTACCAAAATCAGCAATATATATATATATATATATATTGCATAGTTTTTGTTGGTGAAATGATTTATAATATATGATACAAAAATTGCACTCATAAGAGGAGCAACAAAAACGGAGGAGTATATAAAATGAAGAACAAAATGCTCAAAAGAGGTCTATGTGCTTTACTCGCAATTCTCATGGTATTCGGTACACTCACAGTCGGTGCGCTTGCCGTGGAGGATGAGGCAGAATTGCAATCGCTACCCTTTACGGATGTAGCACCGGGGGCATGGTATTTCGAGGCCGTTCAGTACGCACATACAACTGGACTGATGACAGGTACTAGCCCCACAATCTTTGCACCCCACGCAACATTGAACCGTGCTATGCTTGCTACCATTCTATGGCGTATGGAGGGCGAACCTGCTGTGACGTTCCGCTCGGTTTTCGCTGATGTGCCGGCGGGGCAATGGTTTAGTAGTGCCGTTATTTGGGCATTTGATAACGATATTGTCACCGGCACAAGTCCGACCACCTTTGAGCCGAACGCAAATATCACGCGTGAGCAGTTTGCGACCATGATGCACCGCTATGCCAGTTTTGCTGGGGAAGATGTCAGCGTTCCGGCGAATTTTAATCTAAACAACTTTGCAGACCAAGGCAGTGTCAGCAGTTGGGCGGCTACCGCTATGCGCTGGGCGGTATATACCGGGTTAATCAGCGGCACGGATGCGGTAACACTTGCCCCCCGCGGAAATGCCACGAGAGCACAGGCGGCGATTATTTTGATGCGTTTCCTTGAGGGTGTGGACGATATCCCGGAACCACCGATACAGCAAACAATTGATATTCGCAATTTCATTGGGATGACATATAACCAAATTGTGGCGCAATATGGTCATCTGCTCGGTACGTTTTCGTCAGAGGATAGAATGGGAGTCACAGAAGCTTGGGGCGTTCTGTTTTACGATGTTGGGCTTGTCCTCGCTTTTGATGTACATGTTCCGCACCCATTATTCCCGGATGATGGTGGTAATCTCAATTGGGCTACAATCGGCAGAGTAGTTGGTGTTTGGCTTGTTTCAGAAGTTGAAACTTTAACAGAAGAAGATTTAATTATTTCTCCAGTTGCAATGCCCGATGTTCTCCATATAAACGACATTTTCCTCGCGTCAACAATGAGTAATGTGAGACAAGCGTTTGGCACACCATCGTTTGAATACTCTTTCACACACGAGGGTCAACACATCACACTTTACGAATTTGAGTTTGCATCAACCCGGGCTTTCTTTGACTTTGTTGCGGGTGAAATTTATGTAATTGGTTATTTTTTACAAGGTCACTAAGCAAGTCATAGCTTACCAGTCTACACCAGAACAAAGAACCCTGTAACCAATATGGCTACAGGGTTCTTCCTTTGGTACGCCCGAATGGATTCGAACCATCGACCTTCAGAGTCGGAGTCTGACACTCTATCCAGCTGAGCTACGGGCGCGTGTTGTGCTGACAAGTTCATATTGTAACAAAAATTTGCCAACTTGTAAATAGGCTTTCTTGATATTGCGATAATCTGCGAGATGTGCTAGAATATGAGATAATATGCTTCTGAACGACAAGGAGGTAGGGAGATATGAGCAAGAGAGAAGAGGGCAGATTTCGCGGGCAGTTTATTGGCGGGTTTAATCGGAAAGATGTGCTTGTGTATATTGCCGGTATCTATAGCGAGTTAGAACAGTTCCGGGCGGAGAATGAGGCGCTTCGTGTGCGCCTGGAAGAGCTTGAGGATTTGGCGGAACATAGAGGTGTACCGGCTATGCCTCCTGTGGCAGCGCCCATGATGCGTCCTGTTGCGGAAGAGCCGGAGGATATCATATCAGAAGTGAGTGCACAGGTACAGGCGGAGATGCCGTCTGTGCGTACGGAGAATATATTAGCCACATCGGACGATTTGGATGTGCCGCATGTACAAGCTGTGTCGGATGATCCGACCATGGCATTGCCGCTGCAAGCCGCGCCGATGCCGCCAACACCGCCGGTGCAGCCTGTACAGGAGACACCGCGTTTGCGGCCGAATCTTTCCAATCCGTACCCGGAGCGGGCGAAGCGGGTAAAGGTGCGTCCGGCGCGGGAACAGGGTTAGAATATACAGATGGGGCGTTTGTTGCTTGCCCCATCTTTTTTCTCATGATAGGGCAGATATGGAATCTGCCCCTACGATGGAGGGAACGATATGGTTTTATCACCGCGTCTTGCTCTGATTGCGGGTTTAGTTCCTGTGGGCAGCCGTGTTTGTGATGTGGGGACAGATCATGGGCGCTTGCCTGTGTATTTGCGGGAACAGGACATTTGTCCCTTTGCGATTGCAACGGATTTAAACGCAGATCCGCTGGAATCCTCCCGCCGGACGGCTCAGAGTGCCGGTGTGACGGGGATTGACTTCCGTCTGGCGGATGGATTAGATGCAGTCAAACCCCATGAGGTGGACACGGTTGTCATGGCAGGCATGGGTGGGGAGACGATACTGGGTATTTTAGCCCGCGCGCCTTGGCTGTGCGCGTCCGGGTATAAGCTCATTTTGCAGCCACAGTCGAAAGTGCCGGATTTGATGGACGCTTTGGCGGGTGGCGGCTACTGTGTGGAGAATCAGCATCTTGCGGAAGATGCGGGGAAGCTTTATACGGTGCTTGAGGTGACGATGGGGGAGATGTCAACCCCTGTGGGCGGTGCGCGGTATGTGCATGAAAGCTTGCTTGAACGGGGTGACCCGCATTTGCTTGCTTATTTGACAGGAATTTGTGATAAGCTTAGGCGGGCGCTTCGTGGCTTGGAACAGGCTGAGGGAACGGAAGATAAGCGGGCGGAGTTTACACAGGCCCTTGCGGATTTGGATAAATGGAGAGGAGACATACAACATGAGCCAATTACTTGTTAGAGACGTGTATACCAAATTAGACGAAATCGCCCCTTGTGCGACCATGATGGATTTTGACAATGTGGGTCTGCTAGTGGGCAGGATGGAGCGGGAGGTTTCTCATGTGCTTGTTGCGCTGGACATCACGGAAGAGGTGATCGACGAGGCGGCGGAGCTTGGGGCGGAATTGATTGTGGCGCATCATCCGCTGATCTTTACGCCCTTACGCCGTGTGACGGATGAAGATATGATTGGGCGTGCTGTGCTCAAGCTGGCACAACATGATATTGCGGCGATTTGTATGCATACGAACCTGGACGCAGCCCCCGGCGGTGTGAACGATCAGCTTGCAAAGGCTGTGGGACTTCCAGCGGAGCGGGAGATTCTCATGCCCATGGGTGAGTGGGATGGTGTGCCCTATGGACAAGGGCGTGTGGGGGATTTGCCTGCACCCATGACTATGGAGGCGTTTTTGGAACAGGTGAAGCAGGGTGTAAAAACCAAAGGGATTCGCTATTATGACGCGGGGCGGCCTGTGTCTCGTGTGGCGGTGATGGGCGGTAGTGGCAGTGATCAATTACAGCTTGCCATCGCACAGGGCTGTGACACCTATGTGGTCGGTGAGGTGAAGTATCACACGTTTTTGGAGGCACGGGAACTGGGTGTGAATTTAGTTGAGGCGGATCATTTTTGTACGGAAGATGTAGTGAGTGATCCCCTGCGGCAGATGCTGAGCAGGGCGTTTCCGGGGCTTGCGGTGACGGTTTCGCGTAGGCATAACCAAACGGTACGGTTTTTTTAGGTAGGGGCGCGCATTGCGTGTCCGTGGTTTTCTCCCTCAGTCAGCTACGCTGACAGCTCCCTCAAAACGAGGGAGCCAAAGGTCAAGGACGGCCAAAGCCTCCCTCAAATTGGGGAAGCCAAAGGTCAAGGTGCACCAAAGCCTCCCTCAAATTGAGGGAGGTGGCAGGCGAAGCCTGACGGAGGGAGTGGTTTTAGAATTGTTGGCAGTAAGGGCATAAAGAACGCGAGTGGCCAAAGGCCGCCCCTACGGGTGTATCATGTAGGGGCGGCCTTTGGCTGTCCGTGTGTAGGATAAGTCACAATGCATCTGTAGGGGCGGGGTTAGCCCGCCCGTAAATATTTGATCATGTTCCATGAGTGGCGGGCGGCCTAACGCCGCCCCTACAGATGAACGGATATGTTCTTTCATGAAACTCGTGACAAATGTCACTACTCGGGTTTCGGCATTTATGTTATATTTGATTCAAGGATAAATTTTTTCACAATATACCTTGACAGGCGAAGTATGGTGTGGTATAAATGTATATGCCAAGGCAAATGTACATCGAAAAGGGAGGAAGAGGCCATGTCGATTGCGTCTGATTTAATTCGCGGACATACAGACACCATCATCCTTGCACGTCTGATGGGCAGCGATAATTATGGATATGAGATCAATAAATCCATACAGCAGCGAACGGGTGGGAAGTATGAGCTCAAGGAAGCGACGCTTTATACCGCGTTTCGGCGGCTGGAGCAGGCAGGGTGCATCTCGTCTTACTGGGGGAACGAACAGACGGGGGCGCGCAGGCGGTACTACAGCATAACCGATTCGGGGCGGGATACCTACCGGGCATTGATTGCCGAATGGAAGACCGCTAAAGGTATGATTGACCAACTAATTCAAACGGAGGAGAATGGATGATGGAAGACAAATTGCGCAGGCATATTAATGGGCTTTTTGAGGACACAAAACCCACGAAAAAAGCGGTGGAACTCAAGGAAGAGATGCTACAGAATTTGGAAGACAAGTATAGAGACCTATTAGACGAGGGGAAAACCCCGGAGGCAGCATTTAATATCGCAGTTGCAGGCATCGGCGATGTAAGTGCATTACTACGACAACTGGAGGATGATGGAATGCTTGGAACAGAAAATGAAAAATATGAACAAGCTAGACGTAAATCGGCACTACTCACGACGATTGCGGTGATGATGTATATCCTTAGTGTTTTGCCGATTATTATTGTAGGCGAAATCTTTGGTGGACGTCACGAATTGGCAATCCCCGTATTCATTGTTATGGTCGCGGCGGCTACCGGCATTTTGATCTATAACAGCATGACCAAGCCAAAGTACTTGAAAGAAGATGACACGATGGTAGAAGAGTTCAGAGAGTGGCAAGCGGATACGCAAGAGCGTAAACAAATGCGCGGCGCAGTCTCTACGGCACTGTGGACACTTATTTTAGTACTATACTTCATCTTCAGCTTCACAACGATGATGTGGCATATTTCTTGGGTCATCTTTATTATTGGTGCGCTTGTGGAATCCTTAATTAATATCTTCTTTGCAATGCAGAAAAAGGGACGGTGAGTATATTGAACAGGACAAGAACGGTAACAATTATCTGTTGGGCGGTTAGCGCCCTGGCGCTTATGGGACTTATTGTTTGGTTTCTCTTAGGGAATCTATTCAACATTGGATTTGGTTTCGACTTCGGTATGGGAACATTTGATCCCGTCGGGACGCACAGTGTTTCGGCTGACAATATTGATTCTCTGGATATCGACTGGACATCGGGCGCGGTTTATATTGGAACACATCACGGCGATGAGATCTTGATTACCGAGTTTGCCCGCCGCAGTCTGCGAGACGGGGAAGAGATGGCGCTTAATACCGGCGGCGGTACGCTTGCCATACAGTTTACGGAACGGCGCGGTTTGCGGATTGGGAATAATCTGACGAAGCAGCTTGAGGTGCTCATCCCGTATACGCTGAGCCAGGCGCTTGAGAATTTTTATGTAAATACGGTCTCCGGGCGTGCAATTATCAGTGATGTCTATGCTACAGATTTTTTAGTGGACACAACTTCTGGTCGGATTGAATTGCGTAACATTACAGCGCAAAACTTGAGTGCGTCTACGACCTCCGGCAGAATTGAAGTGTTTAATACTACGGCAGAGGATATCTCCTTGCGTACCGTGTCAGGACGCATTGGGGCGACTAACACTGAGGCGCAAAGTCTGCGGACACAGACAACCTCCGGCAGACATGAG
>Ga0131853_10005533_pt1 | contig 22794 bp, 15 predicted proteins | sample TergutLab28metaG_FD_92764 | JGI IMG/M metagenome (GOLD analysis project Ga0131853, IMG submission 92764) | Labiotermes labralis P1 segment gut microbial communities from Petit-Saut dam, French Guiana - Lab288 P1 (version 2) (version 2) | ecosystem: Host-associated > Arthropoda: Insects >...
GGTATGTGTGTGTGATGTGTGTGGTGTGTGTAGGTATGTGTGTGTGTGTGTGTGGTGTGTGTAGGTATTGTGTGTGTGGTGTGTGTAGGTATGTGTGTGTGTGGTGTGTGTAGGTATGTGTGTGTGTGTGTGGTGTGTAGGTATGTGTGTGTGTGTGGTGTGTGTAGGTATGTGTGTGCGTAGGTATGTGTGAGTGTGTGTGTGTTTGTGTGTGCGGGTGTAAAATTCTGTCATGTTAAGGGAAGAAAAGTTACCTCTCAACATCAGCACAGCCATTTATTACGTTTCCTTTCCAGACGGCAACACAGCCACCTACATGGGTGAACTTGCAATTTAAACCTGAATCTTGTGTATTTTAATGGCGTGAAGATGACAGCTTAGCGGTCGAAACATGTAGCTGTTGTACCGCGTGAAACACAAACGTAATAAATGAATGTGTTGATGGTGAGTGGCAACAATCTCATACACCAACACCAACATAATGGGATATTCAAAATGAAAATTGAAAGAAAACAGGGTGAGATTCTGCAGCAACAGGTGCTGAGGGCGACATAATATATTTATTTACTGCAATTGGGTAGTCACCCGGTGGCAGTGGTTATTTTACATGTATACAAAATATGAAATTGGCTACTAATAAATTTAAGTCGGGAGGGCTACATGAGAAGCATGTAGTGGCAACTTGGAATGTTGGGAACCGTCTCAGCATTTACTTATAGACACAGGGAAACCAAGAAAAACCTGTGTCGAGGTGGCCGGTCGCACGACCTTCCGAATACTGACTTCTAGCCAGCAGTCCGGCACATAAAGTAAAAAAACAGCAACACACACACAGTAGAACAAATACACTTAAGATAACTACAACAATACGCACGGCCAACCAACGATGATTACACACAAGACAACTTAAAACTAGCAACAATACACACGATACAAATTAGAATTTTACATGTACAAAAGGTAAAAACACCCAAGCAAGACAGTACTGTGTACAGTTTATTGTAAGTGTTTTACGTTGCTGAAATTAGGTTAGATCCATACATTAAAATGTAAAGGTTAAGGTAAAATTCACCATAGAAAATGGCATGATGGCGCAGTAGGAGAGTTATAGCTCTACTCTTTCTTGAACCTCGGCGCTAGATGGGGTTGGAGGTCAATGTCACGCTCCGGCCGCTTTACCCCCGGGAAAGACCCAGTACCCATTGTATACACTGGGTGGGCCACAGGGTCGGTCTGGACGGGTGCGGAAAATCTTGCCCCCACCGTGATTCGATCCCCGGTCCGCAAAGCCCGCAGCCAGTCGCTATACCGACTGAGCTATCGCGGCCCACTAGATCCATAAATTATGATCCTTAATAGTTTTAACTTTCACTTCTTAAAAGGCTTATATAAAAACGTTCATCCATCTTGCCCCTACAATTAAGACAGCAAATAGATGATGCTAATGTAGACACAAATGCCTCGCGGTCAGTCCGATTGCGACAGTCCTATCATCATGACGACGCGTATCTTCAAATTTCTTGCTTGTTTTCTTTAGTCGTGAACTTTTCATCCTCTGTAACTTTTTTGTTTTGGGGTATGTTTTGCTGGACTGACTTCCTGGTTAATTAACGAGCACGGTTAATAAGCCGTTAAGACGCGAGAAGAAACGGCGTATTGACGAGGTACGTTTCGGTAGAAATAGGGGCAAAGCCTACCGCTCGAGTCTGCATCTCCGTGATGTATGGGACGGACACAACGTTTTGTCATACAGTCGAAATCTGTTGTCACGAAAGACACTGTTTTGTGTTGTAACCGAGGTGTAGAATGTTATTGTTAACAGCGAGAAAAGTAACTGGTACTACCACAGAATATCTGACGGAATTCCGTAACGCATAAACCGATGTCGTTACAACCGGGCTCGACCGTCCGTCTATACTACCATCTCAGTACTCAATATGGCGCCAATATTTCATCTTTTAGAACCAACTATTGCGTAAAACTTTGGCAGCGTAATGCACAAAATTTTTCAATTATTATTATGATCATTCCTCTAGGTTACTACAGCGCCCCAACTAACTCCAAGGTGCATAGGCCTTCTTGAGAACCTAATCGTTCATCTGGTCAAGAAATTCCCCACATTTTATGGAACACGAAGGTTCATTACAGTGTTCACAACAGCCCGCCACTATCCCCTATCCACAGCCAGATCAATCCAGCCCACCCCCTCCCATCCATGTTTATTTTTACCCTCCCATTTGCGCCTAGGTCTTCCAAGTGGTCTTTTGCTTTAACTCAGGTTTATCGACCAAGGCCCCTTTATGCACCTCTCCTTTCCCCCGTTTCACATGATATGCCCTCATGACTCGTGTATTCAGATAACACCAGCGTCCACCGTTATCTTTAAACCTTAGGATATCCATCCCTCTTACTGAAATCGCCTGTTCCATATCCACTATCCATTGCATTCCAGCTGTTCACTACGTCTGCCAGTAAGTACATATGTAAGTAACATATCAGGCCAAGTTCTTCAGGTAATTGACAAGGACTCACCAGACCATCAACAGTAAACATATTGAGTAGGCACAACCAATTTTCTTGGCTTACAATTCTGGACAAAAGATATTAAAACAGAATTATATGGCTGTAATTCAACATATAAATTCTGTAAAAAGGTACTTTCACCAGAAACTTTCAGGGATGTTACACTGTATTGTTGGGTTAACAGTTCTTAGTGTGTTGACACAAAATGGTGCCTTCATCTTCACTGCCAGCTGTCAACCCATATGCCTATTACAGTCATCTAAGTTTATTGGAGAGAAAGTTTAGCACAGGTCTTTAAAAATAATCATTTGTCAGGTATGGAAGCAGTTAAAATATTTACTAACTATATGGAGTAAGTTTACCATGTGCCATGTGGAGAACCACCACATGAGGGACACAATGAAGTCCATTTCAGTGTTTCTGGCTAGCAGATGGCAAAATGGCCGTCCTGCAACCAACAAACAGGTTAAAGTGCATGCGGGTAGAACATGTACTAAAGAACTGGCTCCTTTGACAAAAAAGACTGCATCTCTCATATGTCACTGATACAAAGAAAGTTCTTGATCGCAGGGATGGTAATCACTTTCAGTTGGGAAGGATTAGCTGTTTGAAATAAATATTAACAACAGTCACATACAAATATTTTGTAAGCTATTGAATTGATATTTTTTTTACAAATATTTTACATCTTTATACAGTGTATCTTATATATTTAATATGAAACCAGCTGACATGTAATGATTAATATAATAAAAAAAAAATTGGCCGTGTCATGGCTCAGGCAGTTAGTTGCCAACCTCTCACTGCAGAGGCCGAGGCTCAACACAAGGCCATTCATTCCATGAGGGATTTGTGGTGGACAAAGTGGCACTGGGACAGGTTTTTTGTCACAGTACTTCAGTTTCCCCTGTCAGTATCATTCCACCAATGCTCCATACTCATTCACTCATTACTGACACTATGTATTCTAAGCAATTGACAGTGTCATTAAATTACACACCTAAAAATGGAAATTCACTCTTTAAACTCAATCAGTCCTTATTGTGAGAACGTCATTTCTCATGTTACATGATTCATTTTTTGGTCTCAGTAAAAAGAAAGTACACATACACAATTAGTTGGTTCGTTTTTCTAGTATTGCATTGTTAAGGTGCGGAAAATGTGCACAGCAGACAACCTGTTCATTACACAGATATGCAAAGCACTGTTTATCCTTAAGATGTGATGTTCTTCTTTTGTGTACAACATTTCCATCAACATATGAAATGTGAGCATGAGCAGAACTGAACTGGATTCTTGAATTTGAGGTTAACATGATATGCACAACAAAACTGGAAAGTTCATTCTTCTGTAAAGTACCAATCAAAGGGCAAGAATGTTATTAGAACAACCATATTCCACTTATAATTCTATAGTGGACAAGTTTCAGAGTACAATGAAAGGAATTCTCAAAAAATGACACAGTAATAAAAAATGTACATTAAAAGAGAAACACTTTCTTTCAAAGATTAATTACAATTATGTAAACACCGACACCACATTTATTTACGTCTCACACTGATTGCACAGACACTGTATAAATGTCAACAGAGCAATAAACATTTAACAGATTGTTAACGATCATTCCACATCAATCATTTACATTATTGCTTTCGTTATTTGAATCAATATAATACTCAAGGCCTATTATATACAAACTGCAGGAGGATACTTACTTAAAAATAGTCATTTTTACAGCTTTTATTTTTAGGCTGCAAGAAGAAACTGAAAATTTTGAGAGAAGTAAAAAAAATATGGAACAGAACGTACGGCCATATTTTACGAAACTAATCAATGCGTCAAGATGGCAGGGTTATGTTACGAAATTATACACTGTCCTTTAATTATCAGCAGATATCTCAAGTTTTCTGGGATTATGAAACAAAAACATAGTGTGAAACTCCTTTCATTGCAAACTGATCTTGCTGTCATTTGAAATATGACAAACTGTAGTGACAGTCTGATTGTCAGTTCTGATGCTGATGGCTGTAATAGCCTTACATGTCCTTACAACTTTAGGGATTAAAACATACATTTGCAATTGTCAACATTATCCATTTTGTTACCGACAATGGCTTTGAAATTGCTTTGCTCTTTATAGTGGTGTAATATACAATGACTTAGCAAGTATTGGTTTTCAGAAGTAAAAAAAAAAAAATAATGTGATATTTCCAGAATTTCTCATAAAATAGTGGTAATCAGATATATCTCAATAAGAATTCTGATGTTAAACAAATTACAGGCTCACTTGGCTGAGCAACTGCTATTTGTTTTGCAAACTCTGTGATGTAAATTCAAAGCACAGGTGATGGAACAACTGTAATCGAAATGGCTGTGCTTAGTTCTGCATTTCTTTTACTGATCTTATGAACATGTAGTATCCTATTTTCATTGTTATACCGTGCATGTTGTCGAGTCACTCAATAATTATACCAATGTGTGTAGGCACTCTTCGCAACATAACATTACACAACATGGCATGCTGACACAATACCCTACTAGTACAACGAAGTTAATTCATGACTGGTTTTAATGTGGCTTTTATTGTGACTTTAGCAAGGCAAAGAAATACAGCTCCCTGATGACAGTCTTAGGACCGAAACATGTCGGAGCAGTTTTAGTGTTTTAATGTGTAAATTTTATATAAGTGCATTAGTTGGTATAACAATTGAGTGAATGTAGTACCCTGCCTATGACATGTTCTGACCTCACCACAAGATGAGATAGCACAATAAATTGTAAATAGTGGAGGAATTCATCAAATAAAGATATATATATATATATATATATATATATATATGCAAAAGGAAAATACATATTGGATGGGGGGTTAATTTCATAAAATATATCTCAAACCAGAACGGACATAAGCATGGGCCAACAGGACCTCAAAACACAGGAATACCACTTACTGTGTTTCAGCTTCTCACATCCATTCACATCTTATTTCAAATGTTTCCAAAACAAACTCCACAACATTTTCACGAAAGTTCTCTCTAGGTACATGATGCATTTCTCAGCATTTACATGTATTTCAAATTTCATCAAGCAACATATGATAATCATGAAAATAACCAACAACACCTGACTGGACAGAATTTCCAGAGATGTCATATTATTCAAACAGAAGTACGCTGCTCAGATGATATTCCTGAAAAATGTGGGCAATGTCAACTGAGACAGAACAAGAAATATAAACACACACCATGAGACCTCAGGAATACTATTCCAGTGTTCAAGTTTTAACCGTGACAGAATATCAAAGGCCACAGATTGCCCACATAGACCAAAATGTGGGACAATGAAAAAATATGGCCAGATGAAGAAAAGATGAACTAATGGAAAAGATTAAGCAAGTACAAGATGAAGAAGCACGAGTATTTCTCAACCTGACTTAATAAAAATGGGGGAAAATATGTAATTCACCAATAATGATGGAAACCATTCTGTAAGTCACACATTCAAAAGGGCAGGTGTGGTTGGGCACAGTATTATGCTAGTTTCATTTATTCTTTATAAATTTCCACTGTTATTGGGCACTTGAAATAATCCATAGCCCTCTGTGGCAATAAGAAACATATCCCTACTACAGTGCTGTTTTGCATGACAGCAACATCATGCAAAGAAACACACCAGTAAGAGGTGTGTGACATACACAACTGTTTCTTGCGGGTTCTTCTTACATGTATTTCTGGGTTGCTATACTTGATCTGTCCATTTCCTGTCTCTTTCACTAGTTAACTCAGATTCTGGATTTATGTTTAACAATTTTTAGCCCAGAAAATAAAAATTTTGCTAAAATTTACGCATGTTGTGTCTGCTTGCTAAAAGGGATGATCTGTTTTAACATTTCCTCCTGTCACTTCTTGAGATTCTACATAAAGACATGTTTTAATATCAACCCTCTGTCCATTTCATTACCTCACTGATTAAATTAAACTAAATGCAACCAGTAATACTTCTTACCAAACTGAGATCTCAGAGGAAGTTCATTACTCATCTAAAAATGAATGAATTACAATTTACTATGACGAGAATATTTTTACACATGAATTACTGAACCAATTAATTGACTTATGATTCATAAAACACGGTCACTAAATCCCAGCCTAGTTATTTTACTAACTTTCCATGGTACCATACAGAATTTTCCCCCAAAATATTATCTGGGCTGTAAATTTAACCTTTTAAACACAGAGTTAAATTCCATCTGCCATCTGCTGGCATTATTAGGAGCTCACCATAATCTTCACGTTAGTGGGGTAAGGGTTAAAACTCAAGTGAGTCATAACAAAATATGTTATGGACATAAAACAGGTCTGACCTGACACCAATGTAAAAAACTTCTGAAAGGACACAATGAAAAATGTTCAGGGAATCATTGAATTTCATTGTTTTCTCAGAAGCACTATTTGGGAAAGGGGGGGGGGGGGTCTTGCTGGCAAACTAACAGTATTCATTACAACCTTCAGCCCATATGTCAACAATCAGTTCATACTTCAAACGCATAAGAATTTTTATCTTGGTTCCATTGTATCCTGTATTGTACATTACTGGCTTCCTGACAGCCATTAACACAATATGCACACGTGTATCACAAGGCTAGTTATTTTTCACTGTATCACACAGAAACATAAATTTTCTGCTGTTCAGTCACACTCCACTGCGTATGGCAAAGGCAAACATTCGTAGAACTCACTTCTACCAAACCTTGTTCCCCTGACATATGTACCAATACAATGATGACAATATAAGTGTCCAATTATCATTGACTACTTAATGCACAGCAATCTGTTATGAAAGAACCACTTGCTGTGATAAGAAAATCATTACTTTTCTTACAGTATTTGAGGAAAATTTTTGTTTTATGTTATTTTTGTATCATTTACTCAATAATAAGCAAGTTGAAAGTACCAATACTTCAGCTGATGTGCCTACTGATTTTAACTGTAAACAGAAACTAACTAAAGACACTAAAACATTCACATGCAGATACAGAACATTTTTGCCTGATTCTTTCATGCCTTTTATCCCATCATGAACCAGTATTATTGGCTCATTCTTCACAAGAAGTCACAGTAACCTGTAACAAGTGTTACACATTCACTGATCAAAGGCAAAGTAGGAGGAGTTAACAGATTTCTTTATATTTCTGAAACCAGTTTCAATGTTATTTCTTCTGCATCAGAAACCGAAAGATGATATCTGCATGTGACATTACCACATATTACAAACTGCACGTGCATGTAAAGCCATATTAACGGCTAGTTTCAACATACTGACACAATGCCAACATTTCTTTCATCTCCAAAATTCTTCTTATAATCAGACTGACTTCATTTAAATAACTTTTTTAGGACATTTGTAATTTGATGTGAACTACTACATGGACACACAATGTTGACATTTCTATACTGTTGTAATTTTGATAATGCAATGGTTGATTCTGTCATAAGAGTCCTTTCTCTGGACATTTTCCATTACCTGGATATAAAAATATAAAACACTTCGAAGAACAGCTCTGCCTCCTCCTAACTGAAGACATGGCCATCCTCTGAAACACTGTCCTAGCATATCAGTAGTACTGTTGTCGATTCATGAGCGTGGCAATGACCGTGACAATGGTGATGCATGTCTAGTCACACTACCTGATGTTCATAACCCGTAACTAGTGCAGTCCAGCAACAAATGCAATGGACTGAAATGCAGTTGCAGTTTGTGAACATGAGTTAACACCATTATTTTCTCTTGTCTTCTACCTGGTTAGAGATGCCCACAAATTTGACCTTCAGCTTGTTATCAAATGAACATTTGAACAACTGGTGACCAGAGGAAAGTGACAGCTATAGTGATACACACTTATATTCTGACACAACCTACATCTTTCTTCCCACGAAGTTAGACCAGACAGAGAAATCCTAGGCATACTGTCAAGGTCAAAGCTGTTCTTGTTAGTCAAGGACAGTATACATCCTTTACAACTGTAGCAGTGTATCCATTAAGTCTGGATAAATACAGCAAAAGTTTCCAAGACCATTGAATTATGTAACAAACAAACTTACATGTTCAGTAAATTCTAACACAAAAGGCAATATACAGAGGATGCCCAAAAAACACATTTTAAGAGATGTTATCTATGTATTACTTTTCGAAGCTGACTTGAATTACGGTAGCAATGTGTAGTAGGACGTTCGCTCAAAAGATGGCATTAATCAAATGAATGCTAGCATCATCATGAGACAGGCAGGACAGTCACAGAAAATGGTGGAAGCACGGTTGTCGTTCGAGGAGCACAAGACCATTTTGAAGTGGTATTCGCCGTAATCAGAAGTGTCTAGACGCTGATGGTAACCACTATGAGCACCTCTCGCAATTGCGTAAGTCAAACGTGACTTGTATTCATCTTTTGTTATCGGCATAAATTGAGTATGTAAATCTTATGTTTATTGGACCATGCATCATCTTGATAGTTGAATAAAGAGACACCAATTTGATGTCACTTGCTTTATTATTTCATTATTTACTGCTCAACATGTTTCGGATGTTAATACATCCATCCTCAGGAGCTTGCGACTTATTTGACAAGTTATTTCATGGGTTGTATTGTTCTGGTTCGATGTGTGTTGGTGTTACGTTGTGGTTTGGCTGGGGTGGTGTGCTACCACATCACCCCAGCCAAACCACACCGTAACACCAACACACATCGAACCAGAACAATACAACCCACGAAATAACTTGTCAAATAAGTCGCAAGCTCCTGAGGATGGATGTATTAACATCCGAAACATGCTGAGCAGTAAATAATGAAATAATAAAGCAAGTGACATCAAGTTGGTCTCTCTTTATTCAACTATGAGAATTTCAATTTCAATGCAGTTTTTTTTTCCTTTCTTAAAATGTGTACACATTTTTTTTGCACCCCCTGTATTTTGTGAATGGACAGCTGTATCCTCACAAACAATTATTTAATTCTGGTTTATTTACAAATGTTCTGATTCACTGATGAATCATGTTCACAATTACTTATTAAGCTGCAATTATGGGTTTCATGTCAAATTTATAGTGGCAGTCCAAACTACAGGCCACACAAACGCACAATTTAAAGTATAGAAGCTGTCCAGCAATTGTAAATCAATCACTGTTATGAAGCAAAATTACTGTTAGCAATACATGAACCATTATGCAAGACAGAAATGCAGACATAATACCATCTGTTCTTTGTATTTTTATAAGCATTCTAGTGAAAAGCTGGGAGGTACACTGATATGTATCAATGATATCTGTATACATTTGGCAAGTGTTCGTAACTCATAAAACAATCTGTAATATATCAATATAGGCATGCAATGCACTACATATTCATGCACAATTTTCGTTTGCACAATAACAAAGTGTTTAAAAGGAAAATGTTGATAACATAATTCTGCGAACACTGTGTACATATCAGTTTACAATCATTTTGATGGTAAAATGGGGAAACCAAACAATGATGAAAATCCCAACATACTTCAGATGTGAAGAAGCAGACAAAATCAAGAGATCTCTGAAATTCAAATTTATAGTAATTATAATGTTCACAACAGTCAGAAGATGAAACAGAAAAGAAATTCCTGTACCTTGTAGCATTTCTCAATTAAATACACGGATGTATTAATGATGCTCTATATAGACTTCCTGGCTGTATGCAAATATGGGATTAAACTTATCTATTAGCAATTTGTCATAATTAACCATGAAAGGCCTGCTGTTTGTGAAATTCAGTTTGCAAAATTCTTCACATGTTACTTACAAGAATTAAAATGGACGTTTCATTCTGTTGGAGTTTAGGTATTCTTAGACACACACACACACACACACACAAGTACACATATACGTATAAAAATAAGACATAATCCAGGTTGACTTTTAAGTGTTGTATCCAGCCATATCTTGGCACAGGGCTATCAAATACACTTTCAGGAAACACATACATCAGTTGGCAGTATCACGTGACGACAAACAGGGTTTGTTACAAAATAAAATGTAATAATTAAATATGTGAACCAAGATGCTTGTCATAGATGAAGGTAAAATACAAGTCACTACAGATGGGTATATATAGTGTCCATAAAGCTTGAACTTACAGCAACTTAATGTACATTTCCATGTGTCAATATGCCTTTACTTTATGAACACTCTTGAGTTACTGTTTCTCTCTTGTAAAACCAAGACAAATTTACAGATATCTCACAAAACGTTTAATCATATGACATAAGTCCTTTCATACGATTACAAGAAATGGCTCTTTTTCCAAATCTGCTCCATGAACATTTGCCTTTAAACAAAGTATATACTGATGAGAATACCATCACTACAGAATAATACAGGTTAATGATTTCAGAAGTTACTTGTTCATGGTAGCACAGACTTTTTATCTGCCCACTGATGCACTAACAAAACAAATACAATTTGTTGCTTGTCATCTGTCATTTCCATACCCATAATATTGCTTTGACTCAAGAATCTTGAAACTAGAGCACCGGATTAGTTCCTCAACGCAGATATTCCTACACAAAACTAAAAATATATATATTTATATATATGTATAACACAACGAGAGAGAAAACGATTATTATTTCAATGAAACATTTCTTCCAGTCTTATTTCACTCTCATGGCACTGACACAAAAACACAATAGGCTGCTATTATAAATGAGTTACCCAAGACTGGACAGTTCACAGGTAAGAAGTAAATTAGTTTGCTTCTTATGTTCATCAGGCTTCTGGTCTGACGGAAGTGCATTTATTTCTTGTCGCCCCTTTGGTACACGACAAGTCACTTCATCACACCTGAGGTCAAGGATTCACACTTCCGAGACAAAGCTTCTCAGAAAATGTACTTCAAATTCATCCAGAAATAAAGACCCTGCACTCAACTGCATAATATTTCTGGTGGGCAAACCACAACAGATAAATCAAACGCAGGGCTTCCCACAGGAACGCAGTTTGCCTTACTGTCACATGCTGCCTGCACACATGAACAGCTGAAGGAAGTCTTTTCATCAGCCATTTAAAGTTAGCTCAGATTCAAACCAAGGATCTACAGTGATTTTCCGATATTCACAGCTATGTGTTTAAGAAATTTGATATATGCTCTAAGCCAAATATCATATTCAGATGTCCAAATATTTGCCTTAGTTAACAGCACAGTCTGTCCGCTATATAAACAGGAAAACACTAATGGAAGATTAGCCAAGGTTAAACCAGAAACCCTTCTGACAGATTAGCTGTGATCTGTGCCCTCATTGCTTGCACACTGTTCATTATCTTCTTCTGATGCCCTACAAGGGTGATACCAAGTGCAGTCAGCTCTTTCACTGTAACTCTCACTACGGCATCCATGGATGAGATTCCTGCACGCTCAAAGTTTTCAAGGTAGCGTGCCATTTTAATAGAGTTGAGCCACTCTTCTACTGAATTGAACTGGGTCATATCAGGGGCATCTGGTGCTAGTGGGTTGCCTGTCCTGATAAAAGAAAGACAGTGATATTAGTTTAGTAATAATGATAAATACACAACTGAAAATTTTTATTGTTAATACTTCAGTGGCCTCACCTGCATGTGAGTCGATACTTTGCACTGCAGTAAAAAAGTACAGTGACCCAATACTGAAGCTGAGGAAGAATTTAATCAGCAATTGAGAAACAGTACCTGATTCTTCAATCTCAAACTGCTTACATTTCAGCCACAAGCAAAACATAGCATGAAATCTTTAAAAATACACTGTACCTAATCCAAACCTATTTGCAAAATCTTTAGTTGTCTCAAAGCTGATTACAGTAAGTTGCAACAACATTACCATCCTCAAACATTCACATCTACATATGTCACTGTAAGCACACACAACCATTACTAAGCCTGGAATCTTAAAAGAGGGTAACAGAAGGGTTCCTAACACTTTGTGATGAATATACTGCACCACTAACTTAATAAAATTCATCCTGTTGTGTTTTGTAAATTCAAAACAACATTAAAAGATGACTCTAACACAGCTGTGTCTATTATTCAAATGCTACATGTTTTGGTTAAGGTATATCCTGATGATGGGCAATATACAGGGTATACACAAAAGAACGGTGCAGTTTCAAAAGTTAACAAGAAATTTATTTCTCACCTTACACGGGCACAACGTACACCGTCAGCAGCAGCAACTGTCTAAGTTTCTCATGTGCTAACAGTAGCCCACTTCTCATGCTTACTGCGGGGCCGCGGGGCCAATCTCCAAGATGGCGTCGCAGCAGGAAAAGGCTTTCTGTGTGCTCTGTTTTGAGGTGTCCAGATCTGTGATTACAGTGCAGCGCGAGTTTTGTGCACAGTTTAGAACAGATGCACCTGCCAGGTGCATCTGTTCTGCTCATGCTGCACTGTAATCACAGATCTGGACACCTCAAAACAGAGCACACAGAAAGCCTTTTCCTGCTGCGACGCCATCTTGGAGATTGGCCCCGCAGTAAGCATGAGAAGCGGGCTGCTGGTAGCGTATGAGAAACTTAGACAGTTGCTGCTGCCGACGGTGTACGTTGTGCCCGTGTAAGGTGAGAAATAAATTTCTTGTTAACTTTTGAAACCGCACCATTCTTTTGTGTATACCCTGTATAGACACAGACATGTAGCTCTTGCATAATAAACACAGTTGTGTTAGACTGATTATTTAATGTTGTTTTGAATAACGCACTACCATTATTACTGAAGAAGTCACAACAATGCATGATCTTGAGATAGAAGGTAACACATTTCTCTGTGCCACTCAAAGCTTTGTAATTAGAAGCAGAGTTAGAATTTTACTGGCCAAGCAGTGTCAAGCGTAACAGATAAAGAGATACAAAAATGTAACTGCATAAATCAGTAACATAGTATACTGTATATGGCTACCGATGCCCCCCCCTCACAAGCTGGAATGGACTGGAACACATTCTTCAGCTTCAGTAACGCCTATCGCACACCGTGTTATCCTGAGACATAACATACAAACAAAAACTAGCAGACTGTTGAGGTCAGACACAGTCAATTTTCTATGGACAGATCCAAACAAAAGAAACAGGACATCCCATGCCACATCACATCTTTATTCTCTATCCAGCAACTCTCAAGCACATATTCAACTATGAACCTAAGCATGCAAAGCAAATGCTTGCAGCATTCAACATAGGACAGTCACAAGAAACACAAAACTGTTTATACAGTTACGTCACATTTCTTACGTTTTGTACAATATCATCATCAAAATTATAAAGTTGCTTGCAAGTCATCTAACTGAGAAATTAGTGACATGTTTTTAACACCTTAGTATCTCCACAGCTGAACAGCCAACCAATGTCCATAAACTTGAATTAGTGTAGCTCCACAACACTTCTGATGAATTTATGAGCTACATTTTTTACGATTCTGTCTCATGTGCCAGTAACAAGACATGAATACATGGTTAGGTTACTCTTCACTTATTCCTTTATGGCATTCAAGTTCTCATCCAGCAAATTAATATAAACAGCACAGATCAGAAGATCATGTATTCCAATCCACCCAGATTTGTTTGGACCTACGAAACAATAATTCCTATGCTGAAGTCTTCTTATGGTATCATGCATTATTTGAAGTACACACCTTGTTAGTTCAGGAGAAGGAAAACAAAGCACTCACTGCCACATTTCACGCACAGTCACAAGAGATGCTGTTACTACTTACTCCACATACAGAAAAGTTATCATCAAAATGCATTGCACTGTAACATTTCCTACATTACAAAGAAAACTGAAGAAGCAGGTTGGCTCTCATTTTCATGAAATGTCCATTCATGATTAACATACCATACTACAGGAAGAAAAAATAAATTTTATTTTCAGGTTTTCATGGCAGTTGTTCATCAGCTGCTGGTCTTCTTTTGGGTTTCTACATTGTGTAGAGGCTGGCAGTTCCAGTGGTTTGGAGAAACAGACTCCCTCACCTTCAGGTTGACTGATTCCATCCAATTCTGATGGGTGCTCGAGCATCCCCCTGAACCCCATGTTCTTGTTCCAAAATACTGGAACTTCCTCTCACTACACAGTGCAGAAACCCAAAGCAAGTCTGGCAATAAATAAAAGATAACTTCCTTTCTCTTTTTCATCAGAGTTTAGTTGTAATGCCAGATTTTTTTCCATTACAAGAAAAACTGGGTTTCAAATGAACAGCAAATACCACTCCATTTTGTACTTCCCGTTATTACATGAGAAATACCATATTTACCCGAATGCAAGACAATCTAATCTAAGACAACTCCCCCCTCCCAAGTCTGCCAAGGGAAAAATGTATTTATCCAAATCTAAGATCCCCCCCCCTCCCCCAAAAAATCTGCTAATAAAAAATATTTTATTATTAATTTCATACGCTTAATACAAAAGCATGCCATATTCTATCTGCCCTTACCAATCAGTGTCACTGTCTCCATCTTCACAATCAGTACCTTCATCTCCCTCACACTCACTCCTAACATTCCCACCCTCTTCATTGCCATTCCGCAACATACTACCATCATTGGATATAGAGCACTTCTTACAACCCTTCACAGTCACTTCTGGTGAGATGCGCTACCATGCCATTCTGATACACAATGACTAGATACTACATTTTTATTCCTTGGTTTACAAACTTAATTAAACCCATGAAGAATCACAATTTTCTCCACAGGTGGTGTTAAGAATTTAAATATATGTTTTTTGGATTTTTGTGTCATGTCTGTGGTCTGATTAGCTGAGTTCATGGCTCTTTTTATGGTTTCCAATTTTTAAAAAGCCATTTTCTTGTTACTACCCTTGGACTAGATCTGTTCTCATGTATATATCTTAATAAGTTACTGTTTCTGTGGTGACCAGTGATTGAGAATAACTCAATACAAGTGGTCCACCAGGTTAGGTGCTTACTTGCCTGAAAATGGAATAAGGGTCAGCTTCTGCAACATCATGCTTCTTTAAAAAAAATTAGGCATGGACCAAGTCCCAAAAAGAAGAATGTGTCAATTAACTTCAATTGTGCTCTGTTATTTCTTTTGGATTTCTTGAACCTTGATGCTGGGATCGATAGGCGGTCCCCACATTTTGTTAGGGAATTACCATTCTACACTGCATAATATCTCACAAGAGTGCAGAATGCACATGATTTGCAGGCCTTGGTTTGGCTCCCCACAGTCCTGTTCAGGAGTGATCCAGTTTGTCATGGTCCTGGTGGTGCTTTACATACAAATTTAAGACCTCGCATATTTTAGCGCCAAATTTAAGGAAAAACCTCATCCTGCATTCGAGTAAACATGGTATGTAGTTCTCATGGCAATGAGATCAAGATTTACAGCCATCTGGAACCTGATGCCATGTAGTTTGGCAGAAAGGAACCTCCTGCCTTCAACTTTGGGGTACAAGAATAATGAACTGAGAGAGGACAGAAGGTATACGACAACAAGATCAAATAACCTGCAGTATGAACAAACCACTAGAATGAGTATGTGAAACTGCTTTCCATCACATTAAGAGGCACAATGGTATGTTCATGGAGTAACAAAAATTTGAGCATGCTGTTGTTAGCAAACAGTCAACCTGCTTCAAACTGATCTACATACAGTGTGAGAGTGAAGGGATCACATGTGGGTGTATTCCCTACCTTGCACTCTTTCTTGGAATGCTTTCACCAATGAACCCATCAACCAATCACCAAAGCATATTGATTATTCTACCCCAGGCGGCAGTTGGTTAAACGCGACCCACTGTGGTGTCCGAATGGCTGCGGGTACGTAATAGGGGTTATGGGGTGGTGGGCGACTGCAGTCACAGCCCCAGCAATCAAGCGAGACAGAAACAGAGATGCACCCCCACATTAATTAAACCAACCAAATTAAGCAGTAAATTAAACTAATAATGCAAACCTAGCAACCTTAAGAAAAAAAATTCAACAACATTCAAGCCACATGCTGTGGTTCACCTTGAAACAGGCCCACAGATCTGTGACAACTTGTTCCATGCATCAGAGGTGTACTACATACAAGTACACACTTGCAAAACTGGATATTAAACAGACATGAACCTTCCTCAATTACCTGTTACGGAAAATGTTACACTTACAATGACCAGTCTGAATATGTATATTTTGGTTGGTTATTCTCTGATCTCCCAAACTTTGTATATTTACTTCTGACGAAAATATTGTTGTGCGTTAAAATTTATGAAACCATATTAAAGCATAAAGATTTTAAAATATGATTGCTAATGAAACTGGAGAAAGATATATATACTGAAACATACTAACAGATTTCCAAGCATAGGGGGGGGGAATGTCATAATGTATGCACTAAAACTGAGCAGATTGTTAAAAATATTAGATTTTGAATTCACAATGTTTATTCCACCAGCCACACAAAATTACATACACAAGTACACAATCATACAGTAAGTCTCCAACATGTTTCAGCCTTTTTTGACCATCTTCAGGGAGGTATTCAACACTGAAAAACACAACATTTGCTCATTATGCCACAGATGTGTAGATTTAAAAAAAAAAAAGTTGACTTCTGTATAAAGATTATTAAAAACTACAGTGCAGATTGCATGCAAGTATATTCCTTTATGCAATCTGCAACATACTTCTTAATAATTTCTATATAATTATAAGATCTGTTTTTTAGCTCTACTACTGCAATTGTATGACACAGGTAGTCAATGTTGTGTTTTGCTTTATCAAATACCTCCCTGAAGATGGCCGAAAAATGCTGAAACATGAAGAAGGCTTACTGTATGATTGTATACTTCTGTATCTAGTTTTCATGCAGGTGCTGGAATTAACATTGTGAGATTACATTACAGCATGGGACATGGATAATATTAAAGTAGATTACGACTTTTCGGTCTAAGAGTGCACCCTGTATGTGAGGTGTTAGAACACAACACTCAGCACTTCCCATTTCCTTTTAAATTTTCATTACTTGTTGAATTTATTGGAAGTTAATATAATTCATACATTATTAATTTACCCCTTCGTTAATAGGGATAACCCACAACATACTGAAAATAACTACCAGAATTATAGAAAAGAGTATACAAACAGAGGCACAGTTTTAAAGATCTGAAAGCATTCAGAGAAACAGAGAATAACATTAAATCCTACAACAGTATGCACTATGTCATGTAACTATAAATGAGTCTCGTAACACAACATTTGGTAGGTTTATACTGGTTAATTCAAGTCTTACATACAAAATTACACTAGGATGTCCCTCTGTATGGATCTACAGTGTGGCAACAAGTACTGTTTTGGAGGACAAAAGGCACATGGGCAATGCCACATGTCCTGATTTTAAAGTGTGGCCTCAAAATTTGAAAATGATAAGGAAAAGCAAAAATTTTGATCTAAGGAAAACAAAAAACAAAGAGGGAAAGGGGCACTTATGACAGATTGCCACTGTTGTGAAAAATCGCACATTATGGTTTAGATACTACTGTAACTGCTCCTATACTTTGTGTTCTACTCACTTCTGAAATGTTTTCTGAAAGCACTTAAAATAGCTACTTGGTAACTAACTGCACCACAGAATATATGAGACAACAACCAAAAAGAATTCCCAACAGTTTACAAACAGCAATATTTCTATTTTTTTTATACAACTGGTTAAAACTGCTTATCAATAACAAGCAAAATGCGAATTATTGGACCAGTCTGACTTCTGTGATTTAAAAAACAAGTCTGTTTGGTTTCCTACATTGCATTTTTAATAAAGACAAAATATGAGAAAATAGTGAGCTTTCTTTACATTTTTCCTATTTTTTGTATTTTAATTTTTGCAGCATTTCTTTACACCTCGTCCAAAAAAAAGCTCACAATCAATGTAATATTTGGAAAAATAAAACATCCTCTGCAAACGGCACAGGGGTGGAGCCTATAAAATTAGGGTCCATGACTCTAAATGCTTAAAGATAGCAAATAAAGTTTGAATTTAAACAACTATGTGGACACTCTGTATGCAAGCACTCATCTGTGTCACCATGGTAATCTGAATACGTCCATAAAACTGAGAAACCGATAGTGACATTAACAGGAATTTTACTTGCGTAGCTGCTGTGACAAATTACCGAATGCCTGTGGCTCAAAAGTACGGTTACTCTGTTATTTATATCTCACAAAGAATGCTATGGAAGAATGCACATTTTGGGCACTCAAACAGGTTCTCAGAACAAAACTGGGCCTCAAGGGATGGGACAGGAGGCTTGAGTAAACTGCATGATCAAGAGCAACATAATCTGAATTCCTCACCAAATATTATTAGGGTGATCAAATAAGGATCGTTACATTGACAGGCCATACAGGAGCCATAGGAGAGATGACTCTGAAAATGAAGAGATGTGACGATAATATTAAAATGGACTTTAATGAAATAGCATATGACTCAGGCTAGCTACCAGTGACAGGCCCTTGTGTATATGGTAATGGATCTTGGCATTCTAAAAACATGAGCAATATGTGTATGTGAATGACTAGCAGCTTCTCAAGAAGGATTTTGCTCAATGGAGTTAAAGAACTATGAAATAAACAACTTTTTTTTTTTACGTTAAATGCATTTCGAAGTCCAATCTGAAGAATTAGCTTTTAAAATGTGTGTCTGTACATAGTTCCAAACTGTCCTCCAACACAGTGACCCTCTAGGTGCGAATATCACGGCCAGAAACCAGACAGCTTATTCTCCAAAATACAAAAAGAAAGTTTCATTTCATGTGGGGGGGATGGGGGATTTGATCTTGTAAGGTTTTTCAACTTCACAATCACAGGCCAGACACAAAATGCAGTCAAAGATTATATCTCGGAACACAGCATTTGTGCAACATTTGAGATCAATGGACAAGGGCAAATGCCATTTAATATTAGAGTTTCAAAGAGAAAATGTTTTCCTTCGGAACCCTAAATGCGCTACAATATGTAACGTGATAACATAAATGAGCAATTTATTAAAATATCATTAAAATGTATCTCATAAACAGGAAGCAAAATCTATACCAGTTTCTTTTTTCATGGACAGTATCCAAACATTTAAGAAATACACCAAAACAATGCACAGATCATGTCACAAAATTGTACAGTATGCTAAACAAAAGATGGATCAAAAGATGCTCATTCAGATGTATACACATGAACACTGAACAGTATACAGGATACGTCAATCTGCAATCAAGATTCATCAAGCAACTACTAAACCAAGAAAATAGTTTATACAACTAAAGAAGCCAAAATAAAGTTATCAACTCGTAGTGTCTTCAAAAAATGAAAATGAGCTCCAGCTGAAGACTTGAAAGATTCACGTCTTCTGGGATGTTACACTGTGCCAATGGGCACACAGTTCCTGAACCTCAAGAGTCAAGCAACGACAGCGGAGTGCTTCGCGATAGTTTGACACTGAAATGTAGACCCTGTGATCCTCTGAATGGTCAAAAACTATTTATTAATCAGCAAGTCACATTCCAGAAGACTTGAATTTTTTGCAACATCACTACAAGAACCTTAAACTTACAGCTAAAAACCTGTTATGCTGTCAGTCTACTGCATACAGTTACAACGTAAATGAGCCAATTTCCAAACCCGCCTTACGGATCTGCCGAAATCAGCAGGGATTCAGACACTCACCACTATACCAGTTAACCAGAATGTAATACTGTTACACACTCACATTTGAGGGCAACAGAAAATCTGTTCATTGTTACGTACAGTTAATACAGCACATGTCACACAAATAAGAAATGGAAACTTCGCTTGTTGCATTTCTGCTAACCACTGTAAGACAAAGATGGCTGTTTCTGTTTTTGAATTCAGGAAGATATTCCACTGAAATCCCAATGTAATCTCCTGCCAAGAGAGTTCTTCATAACCTAACCCAGACCCTTGTCAGAATATGTGTCTCTGCCTTACCACAACCACTTTGCCTGCACTATACATACATAGCGACCAGCCCACCCTGCTACAAACTTGGGTAGCATAACCTACTGCTAAGTCTTATTTTCCTCTCATACATTACAGAAGTCTGGATCCACCCTGACTTTATGTTTAATTATTTCCAACATTTCTGTAGACAAATGCTCTTATAGTGACTTAAAAAGCAGGCCGTAACTACTTCCAAAGGACAAAGACGAAATTCAAAAACTGACTTGTTTCATCTCGAGTTGTTTACCCTACCGTATTTTGTATAAAATATGTCTTACAAGCAACTGAGAATAGTTTATTACCTGTTCTGTGCAATTTTCCTCAGTGTGTCAGGGCATCGAATGAGTTTGTCGAGTGTTTTAACAATGGATGCAAATGTTGGCCTGTGAGTTCTTTCCTTCTGCCAGCAGTCAAGCATTAACTGGTAGATGGCTTCTGGGCAGTCCATAGGTGCCGGTAACCTAAAAATATTGTATTTTCCAAAACATTATATATAATCTTCATTTGAAAATTATCTTCAGAAGCAGCACCTATAATTAGAGTTCCTGGTATACTTTCACCAATAGTATTGTCATTAATCAACTCTAGCCTCAATTATGGCCATTCGTTAAGGCAGGATCTGAATGAAGATGAAACCTTTGACACTGGAATTTAATGCCCAGTGTTAAATGCTGCCATCTAAACACAACGTTCAGTGTTTTGAGCCTCGCGCTCAATGTGGGCATACATGACGTCGGGTGCCGAATGGTTAAACTCACTGTAAAGTCTCTAGTTGTGTCTGCTCAGTTCTTCCAGCGCAGGTAACTGGAGGAATATTTACAATAAAATACCTCCCACTACAAGAGAACTTATAGCATCTTAAAATTAATGCCACTGAAATACAAAACCTTCTGCCACCATTAATGTGCTGAAACACACCATCACAAGCTGTAGAGCGGATAACGTTTCCAGGAAGATCAGAATACTGTGCCTCGACATTGGTGCTTGGTAAAGGTTTAGAGCCTGATACTACTGAGGAGTTGTACAATGATATGAGCAAAGAATAAAAACAGAGAGTAACACATTACTAAATTTGCTTAATTACAATGAAATATGGTAAAACATAGAGACAGTTTTATGTTTGGAAAATCATTATTTTACCACTGGAGCCATGACAAAATAGTTTTTGTTTCAATCATTACCTTGAAATGTCATGACAGCAATTTAAATAATTTCTACCTTTTATTATTGTGGGTGCGATTACAGTTGGTGATACGAGCATAAATAAAGATCTGTCACATTTGTAGGCAAGTTCCTGATTTATGTATCAGAACTGTGCATAATCCATGTGGCTGTGAATGAAAATGCATACAGGCTCAACAGTAGTTTGATACAAGTACAGGTAAAGCAATCCCTGTACAGGCCCTGAGGATTCCAGGAGGTTTAGGCTCCCAGATTTCCAGACAACTGCCACATGAAAGTGGTTAGGTTGTCACCCCTACACACCGGATGCTTTATCCCCCCAGGAAAAATGCCTGGTACTCATTTGTTAGTGACAGCGTCAACCACTGTGCAGCCAGAAGGATTAAGTCAAACCCGTGACCTCCCAGCTTGTTGCGCAATGCCTCAATCAACTGTGCCACCACTTGCTCCATGTTTTACACAAATACAAAATAATAATGTCAGTGATTTCAACCAACTATTCTGAATGAGAAAACAATATATCAAGATGAAAACAAAGCACAATATTAGTAAATCCACTGTATAAACTGCAGATACCTATAGCCTTTCTCTATACTCTTGATTACATCTTGATTGGACCAGTTCCAGTATGGCCTTTCTCCATATGACATCACCTCCCAACACACGATACCAAAACTCCATACATCAGAGGCAGATGTGAATTTGCGGAAAGCAATGGCTTCGGGCGCAGTCCATCTCACAGGGATCTTGCCCCCCTGGAACAAACACATCAACACCGAAATAAATGTCACAGTCAACAAGCAGCATATGGGTAAGAAAGTGAGCCCACAGAGAAACTTCTAATTCTTGTGCAGTCACAAATGGATAATGTACTGCAGTCAATTACCAGTGTTAAAAGTAATATACATTTACTGCAATAAAGGTGCACCGACCAATGAAATTGTCACATTCATGCCTGATACACAGATTCACCGCCCCCCCCCCCCCCCCCCCCCCCACACCAAACCCCCAAATACCTCGATGTTACCTACTTTTTTTCCATTTTTTTTTGTTGTGGGAGGGGGTATTTAAGCGAGCTTTTTAAATGTA
>Ga0131853_10005535_pt1 | contig 22791 bp, 15 predicted proteins | sample TergutLab28metaG_FD_92764 | JGI IMG/M metagenome (GOLD analysis project Ga0131853, IMG submission 92764) | Labiotermes labralis P1 segment gut microbial communities from Petit-Saut dam, French Guiana - Lab288 P1 (version 2) (version 2) | ecosystem: Host-associated > Arthropoda: Insects >...
GGGCGCCGCGGGCCGATTTTGTTATAAAATATTTCTTTTTGTTGGGGGAAACCCCTTGCCCCCCAAAATTTTTTTTTTTCGGGGAGAGGCCTTTTTTAAGCCGGCGAGGGCCAAAAAGGGTGGGGGGGGGGGGGGGGGGGTGGCGATTTAATTCTGGCGTCAAAGGGTTAATCATGCTGCATGTTGATCAGTCATCTTTTAGTGCCAGAATGTTATGTGCACAACAAAGTGCCTGAAGGGAAGAAAGGGGAATGGTATTGTAGTCACCTAGGCCCCCATAAAAGTTGTTTGGGACAGAAGGCTTGCATCTTTGGCATTACCATTGTGAGCCTTATATGTTGCATGCCTCAGACAGCTTGCTTGCTGCTCCATGTTGGATGCTGTAAGATAAGCTGATACATTTTGTCAAGTAGTTAACCCTTTGCACCACCTAACATGCATGTTAGTAAGTGAAATTCCCCATTCTCTGTCCAGTTGACCAAAACTGCCATACTTCATATTTAAATCAATTGGTCAGAGAGTATCAAGATACTGTAAAATTGCATTGCACCAAAGGGTTGATGTGGATTTTAGCCTGTGGTCATAGTGTGAGTACTGCTGTTACTAAGAACTGTTAATGTATTTGGCAAAATATACAGTTTCAAATGAGTTGGATTTTATTCCACAGGAACAATAGCGCTCGTGAGTTGTCTGCATTTGCAGAAAGTGCCATGGCTGTGAATCGTGTTGTGTTGCAACACTTCAGCATGAACCTCGAGCTTGGAACTACCCAGAATCCATCACTGCTCGAGCCACCTACAGTCCTGGAGCCACATTTACATAACGGAGATGGTAAAGGTATGGCTGTGTTTGGTCTTTCTCCTCCAAGTGAGTCACGGTTAATCCAGCGTCGTAAAGCTCAAAGCCTAACAAAAAAATATGACTGCAATGCGTTGTTAAAAGTGGAGGATAAAGATATGTTGGACAGCCACATCACAACCAGTACCATGAATAAAATGGATTCTGCTGCATCTGCTACCACAAACCTAGAAGGTAAAAAGATCACAAATCTCTTTGTTGTTGCTTCCTCACCAACTTCTACTCCAGCGCCTGTAGTTGTGGTGGCGTCTCCTAGTGGCTGAACCAGGAAATGAACTTCTGCCAGTGTGCGTACCTGATTTATTAATTATAATTTTTTCACAATTCATGTTTTTATTGCAAAAACTATTAAATGTAAGTGCCAGACTGAGATTTTAGGGGATTCTTTGTCTCTCTAGGTAACGTGGGCTCTATGCAATTGAGCACAGGTGAGTCTGGTGGCTTATTTTTTTTTTTTCTTTTTGTTGTACCAAGAGAACCTCCATGATTTGTTGGGTAGTAAATAAGACCGGAGAGAAAGACTGAATACTACTGGACACTGATATTCAGTATTTGAATCCCTTTGAAGCGCATGATAGTGTGCATCGGTTTTTGTAAAATTCGTGCAGTTAAAAAATGGTGAGTTAATGCCAACCGTTGTGCTTTCATTCATTATTTTTTTTTTGTGAAGAAATCGCTATTCTTGCAAAATAGGGTACTCAATATTTGCTTCACAGATTACATTAAAGCATTTGGAACCCTTCCCATTTGCTGTCAGTAATGGCAACAATAGCATTCTGTTTATATCATCTCTTTCAGACAGAGCGTTGAAGTAATTTTCTTAAACTGATGAAACCGGTGCATTTGAAAGGGCTTGCTAGCTTCCCTCCTCTTGAGTGTTAAGTCAGTCTTGTGTTACATCAGGTATATTTTTGAAATGGGCTTGACAGCCCTGTTGTCTTAAAAGTTGTAGTGAAAGAGGAAGTTGTGAGTGTGTGCATGTGTGTATGAGCGCACGTGTGTGTGTGTGTGTAATGAAGATTTTTGTATGGACTGCAACCAGTCCAAAACGACATTTAAAGTAAGCAGAGGGCTCTTAAAATACCGTATTTACCTATATGAGTGAGTATGTGACTCCAAATGGTACGCGTACGAAGTACCAATAAAAAAAAGTATGCTGAATGTGTAGGTGTGTATGTTTCTTAGCCACATTTTAACACTTGAAGTCCCAACAATTTGTTATGTGGTGATAAAATCTTGTTTTGTTTCGTATTGTGCAATTGTTTTTGTGTTCTGTGTCAGGTTTGTATTTTACACTTCAGGAAGAAAGTATTTTTGTTGGTCCATAAATAGAGATGTGTGCTTTTTATACTGTGGGGATCCAAATGCCATTCACATAATTGTCATTGAAGTTTCTCTGCATCTGAAGAGGATGTGTTCAGAATTCAGAGGTCTAGCACCACTTGAAATTATGAATGTTGTTAACCATATTTCTTGTTATAGGTGTGTAAATACGGTATTTTGTGATTTTTCTAGGTTGAATAATGTAAATATTAAAACACTGTATAACTACTCAGGGCTTGTAATATACATTTCCCCCTCATCCAACTTGTTCTTTGTAATGGTGATTAGATAGGAGCTAATGCATTGTGTTTGCCATATTTTGCCATGATGGTGTATTAGTTTTCAAACTTTGAAGGGTGAAAACATCAGCTAGTGAATTACAGTATGTGTTGGCTGTGAAGGACCCTGTAATGAATAGGCTATGTGTCAAGTGTATGCGTGAAGAGTTTGATTTTACAAACTTTATATGGCTTAACTTGGCAGTTACCATGAAATAACATGCAAAGATATTTGTATGAAAATTTATAGGAGAATCATGCTGCCTGAAATGGTCATTGTTGCCTTAAGTGGTTATGATGAATGATACAGGCATGACCTACGGCTTGTATGGTGTGTGATGTTGCCTCATTAACAGCAGTTAGGTTATATATTATTCCTGTTAAGAATTAAATATGTTGAAACTTCCTCCATCTGGTGGGTGTTGTATGTATTATTTTCTGCAAGATCATATCTTAATCGAATCATTCAAAACATGTTTCTAAGTCACTTACAAAAATTGGCAGTGAATTAACACACTGCCCTCACAAATTCTTTTTTTCATTTTCCATAGGATCTGTATAAGGTGTTTATTTCCCCATAATTTGTAGTCAGTTATGTATTAAGTTGCACCAAACATGGTAATTTTAGAACTTGGTATGAAAAACTGCATACCATTTACCAAATGTTCTGATAGTTAAAAAAAAAAAAAAACACTGTGAATTAACCAGAGAACTGTACTTGAGAAGGAACACGACACAGACTCATGGCTCGAAATTTACAGCTACTTCTGTTATTATGTGTTCTGTATGTATGTGTGTGTGTGTATATGTATATGTATATATATGGTCATTACCTTGTTTAGTCTGTCTAGTCTAATGAAACATGTTTTGGAGGAACCAGAACATACAGTCTCTTGATATGACCCAAGTTAATGTTAAATTGAGTCAAATGAGGTAATTTGTTTCCTTATTAAGACTTAAGTGTTTTCATTTTTTAAGGACATTGGCATCAAGTATGTCAGAACAAGAATTTGTGTGATGCTGTGTGTAAAAATCTGCAAATAGTTTGATTTTTTCTTCCGATACAAATGTAAGTTTCTGTGTGAAAATAGGCATGCATGTGTGTGTGTATATATATATATATGTGTGTGTGTGTGTGCGTGCGCATGGTATTATGCAAAAAAATGCAGTGAGTGTTGAAAACCCCAGTGTATGGAAGAGTACAATTTGTTTTTCATAAAAAAAAAAAAGCATTTGAGTTGAATGATGAAGCAGTGTTGACAGCTTATTCTTGTGGAACATGCTGGATATACATTGCTTTGCTAACAATTTTGAAAACTTCTTTAGGTACCAGAGTTTTCTTTCTGATTGAAATGCCAATTATACTGTTAGTTGAGAAAACAAAAAGAGACATATCAGGAATGGTAACAGTGTGAACACCTTTGTGCACATTTTGGAAGGTGTATTTTCATAGTACAGTTCAAGGTGTTAGTGGTTATTGCAAGCAATATGAAGAAGAGACTGCTGATGACAGAAATGAGTGTTACAGTGTAAGGCTGCCGAGTTGTACCTGAGCACCATCGGCCATAATGCCTGAAATTTGCAGAAAGTTACGAGTTTTGTTCCAGTATGTAAAGTTCCATATTGCATACTTGGCTCAACAAATTTTGATGACCTTGAAGGTGTTGCAGAAGGAAATAGACTGAAAATATTGTGTTGTAGTAAGGTGTTATTCAAGGTTTGAGGCATTTCTATGAGAAATGTTAAACTGTGTGTGTACACTTTGTAAACATGTCACGTTATTGTTATATGACGAGACATTCCATCAAATTAGACCAATTCTTGACGTGATTGGTACAGCCGTAATGTTGAGATGGTTGAAACAGCTGTTATTCCTAATGCTTCGAACCTCACTGGACTATGCTGTGAGAGTTTTGAAAGTATAAGTCAAGTATGTTTTAAGAATGATGGTAATGATCTTAACTAATTCTGATGTGATGTATGGGTTGAAAGTTCCAGGATTATGGTGTGACAAGTGGAACAGTTTATTCAGTAGTTCAGATCGGCTTTGTGGAAGAGAGTGAGATATTCTCATAAGTTTGAAGTTAAAGTCCTAGTATTTCTACAAAATGTTTGCTTTGGAATTTAGCGGTTTTTACTGTCAATCTTAAAGATTTATCTTTTTGTGTGAAAGTATCAGAGTTATTAGGGTCATTTTGTATAAAACAGTCCAAAATGTGAGCTCTGATCCTTCATAATAATACCATACACTGGAACTCCATGTGAAATTCTTTTCTTCCAGGCTTCTTGCATAATTTGGGAGGTACAGTAATAAAAATTGATTTCTGAGGCATTATTTTGAAGATTAGTTTTGGTCACTCGCCATCATCTTCCAAGCAAGTGCTTTATTATGTTCTTAATTTTTGTTCCATAACTTTTATAAACTTAACATTACTGGTTAAGCAAACACCGAATATAATATGGTGCTTTATTACGAGAAGCACTGTATCTGTGATATTAAAACACGTATTGTAGAAAAAAATCAGTAAATAAATACAGCGAAAGTTGACCTTATATTTTGTGTTCCCATGCTGTTTCGTTACCATGTCCTGCACTTCTGTTTCGTTCCTTGGTTTCATTATGTATACATCCATCTTGAGTGGGTATGTTCTGTGATAATGTGTTAGGTACATACAAAAAATTGTTAATTTCCTGTTGCAAGGACATGTGGCAGCAGTTTTACTGTTGTCTTGAAGTATAGTTGCTACCACCTAGTACTGGTCAGTAATTCTCTTCAAACTATGAGCTGCTGGGATGGGACACACAGGCATTTCACTGCCAGAAAGTGCTGATATGGGTGAGGCATGCTCCTTTTTAAGCCATTATTCATGTCTTTCTAATCTCGCGTTCTGGAGTGCTGATTAATCACAATTCATTATCCATAAGCTGGGACAGTTCATTGACGTAATGAGGAATGCTATACTTGGTGTGTAGTTACAAGGACGTATGAACTGTTGTAGATGAGGTGGTTGGTGAAGAAAGTGTTGCTGGCACAGTTCTCTACAAGTATTTTGGTTTTGCCCTTTTCGTTTTTCATTTCTGCCATGTCCCATAATTGTGTTCAATGCATCTACCTTCCTCGCTGTTAATCTGAAGTAGTTTGACAGCTTTGTTAAATGAAACACCCCTCTCCCGCTGCCTGGCCTGATGCAGAGGATCCGTAATTGTGAGAAACCATATCCACCCATGCTTGGCACTGCCTGTACGCATAAATTAAGTGGGAATGATTGTGTTGTATCAAACCTGGGCCGCCACTAAGGTTAGAATAGTGACGGTTTTATGTTTTGAATGTCGCGGTGGAATAACTGGCTGTCCATATTCGGAATGTCCTGTTTGAAATCTCAGATCTGGAGGGAGGCAGGCCATCGTGACAGGTCGGGTAGTCGTACGTATGAAGTAACTACGGCTTCCACGTCTGTCCATTGCACCGTCGTATCATTCAGAACTGTATAATCAAGAGAGATTGTGTCAAACCATAAGACGGCAGTATTTTGCGAGCCGCGTGAGGAAGGTGTATTGTACGAGTTTTCATTCCGCACTGCCTAATTCCGCGTCGTCATTCGCAACATGGGCATGTTTTATCGTTACTGCTTTTTAAATTTGCTTTAGAAAAGGCCATTAACAAGACCAAAGAGAATCGGGAAACGCAGCTGTGCTGGAGACTTGATTGTGTTGTTGATTGCATGAAGTGTAAATGATAAACTACCCCTGACCCTAGTACGTTGCTTGGCCTCAGAGGCAAACCAAAAAATTGACACTAGAACGGGTATTCTTCGTCACCGGAGTGCAGAATGTGATCGCGATAGGAAGAGAGCGGTTATAGGAAGAAGTGACGAAGTCCCAAGCATTTGGGAGCGACAATATCAAACTGTTTTCATAAACATACGAACAAAATTGCCAATGATGCATTCAGTGCCTTACCAAGGCGTTTGACGCGAAATGTACGGTATCGCGGATCTAATTTTCACGAAACTGCCCAGTATTCAGCAGCGTTATGTGCATGTACTTACATTACGTTGAATTTTGCCCCAGTCGGACATTAAATGTGGGGAGTGCGGATTTAAATTCGTTGATGACCCTCAACGAAGTGCGGGTTTCACTCCGCTTTTTCTCACGACAGTTGCAGCCACTTCATACACTTAGTGGACGTCTGTTGTACGAAAGTTTTTGCAAATTGGAGTAAAAACATACTACAAAAAAATTTCATTTTTCACGAAACTTCCATTTACTGACTGGTATTGCATGGATATTATATCGAATTTCATTCGTATCTGACGAAAAATGTAGAAATTGCTGATCAAACTTTAATTATGTCCCAAGTAAAGTGGACTTTCACTGCAGCAAATTTCATGAAAGTCACACAGACTTTTTGAGTCATCGATACTAGAACATTAATGGACGTGCTGCACAAGATTTATTTTTTTACTTGGTAGGGGAACGCCTGAAACGGAATCTGTGGAATTCCTGCTACCTCTCCGTTAAAACCATGTGTGTCCCTATACGCTAATCTAAAAATGTAGATTTAATCATATATCATCACTATTTTACCTCCATTTTTCTCCTTGTCTAGGTATAGCCTATGATACGCATAGGTAGCAGCATCAACGCTGTGATTTTTTGAGGTGTTCGAGCCAGGCGCTACAACTCGGCTAGTGGGCTTTAGGTTTCAGTGACCGTGCATCGTGAGCAAATTGTGGAGTGAGAGAGAAAACCAACAAGATGCAACAGTTAGATGTTTATTTTTAACAATTTCTCAACATGTTTCGGGCATACGTCTTGTTCTCCTGAAGATGGGCATAATGATGCCCGAAACATGTTGAGAAATTGTTAAAAATAAACATCTAACTGTTGCATCTTGTTGGTTTTCTCACTTCACAATCGGCTAGTGGGATTAAGGCTTATTCGTGTTACGCCCCAGTCCGGTACGAAAGATGAGTATGAGGGCAAGACAGGCAAGGTACTTAAAACGTAACAATGAAGCGCGTTCACGTAATCATTGTTGCCGTGGAAAAGCAGGAGGTATGACGTATTAAGAACGTGCGTTTGTGGCCTTAGTAATCCAGCATGCAAAGCGCATGCACCGTATTGTCATCTCATAAACGGCCAAAGAACTACTGAACACAAAAAGTGTTTTGATGGTTACTGCAACTAGTCACTTAATTATTATACCAACTAATGCACGTATATAAAATTTACACATTAAAACACTAAAACTGCTCCGACATGTTTCGGTCCAAAGACTATCATAAGGGAGCTGTATTTCTTTGCCTTGCTAAAGTCACATTAAAAACCAGTCATAAATTAACTTCGTTGTACTAGTATTGTGGCAGCTTGCCATGTTGTGTAATATTATGTTGCGAAGAGTGCCCTGCTATGGATATGCATTCCGTGGTTCGCTACGTAGCGAGGCAAAGAAATGCAGCTCCCTGATGATGATGGTCTTAGGGCCGAAACGTGTCGGAGCAGTTTTAGTGTTTTAATGTGTAAATTTTATATAAGTGCATTAGTTGGTATAATAATTGAGTGACTCGACAACATGCACGGTGTAACAATGAAAATACTGCAGCTAGTGTTTGAAACATTTCTCATTCACCGAGATACTACGTCTTCTTGTAAAGCACCTATTATTCTTGTTAGATTTTAATGAACTTTAATTTTATTGACAGATTTTCGCAGAATACTCAAATGTAAAGTTTCATTAAAATCCTCCAGTGAGAGTCGAGTTATTCGTGTGGACAGACGGACAGACCTGACGAAGCTAATAGTCGCTTTTCGCAATTTTATGAACGTGCCAAAAAAAGACATAACCACAGTTAATTTTAGGTATTCTTAGAGAAGAATCAGTGTATATAAATGTGTAAATCCGACCGTGCTTACAGTAGTAGAGACAAAACAAGTGATCGTGAATGCATGCAGGGGTTTCGATAAGCCCGTAAGTATCGGAGGGCGGTCAGTGTCCATTTGTGCTGTTATGTTCACATGAAACGCTGTAGGCTGAAACTTCATTGTAGGGTTTTAAAAGAGGATAAAGTAAGGTGTGGCGTAACGCAAAGTTAGTAATCCTTAAGTATCAGATTTATGTTTGCATTCGCTCCAAATCGAAAAAATATTCGTCGAATTCCAGGGATAGGGGCTCAAGGCCAAATCCCAAAGAATGGATTTGGAAAATACGTGCGGTCAGCCTTGAATACATACTTGTTTTCGCTATTGCGACAGTTTGTTGCATGTCCTCATGTACATAACGCACACTACTGCGACACTCGCCCAAAGAAACTAATGAGGCGACACTCAAGAAAACAGATTTCTGGTCATAAGTGGATATTCAAGGATCCGAGCTTGTTATATTACAAATTAATCTGACTGTTACAACAATTCAACGTGACCTTGCAAGAAGCCGAGGACCAGTGACGTGTAGGGTTGTGTTGTGGGGGCCGAGGCACTGCACCAACAGTATCGCGTGTTGTTCAGGCCATGAACTCTTAACCCTGGCTTGTTTAGAGAGAGTCAACTGTGCTGTTACGTTGGCCGTAACTTGAGTTTCGGAGTAATGAGTTGCGAATATATGTAGCTTTGCCGTCGTTCAATATTCAAGAATTCTTGGGCGTCCGTGGCACAAAAAAAAACACTACCCAGAAACACGTGGTGGGGGAACAGCCGCGTTCCTATTCTGCTGACTGATGAACCCTCTGAGTGAAAGGAATGTCTTTCAAAAGAGTGAACCGTGAAGAAAAAAGAGCCGTCGTTGAATGTTACTAATGGCGATAACTGTGAGACAGTTACCTGTTTTGATAAATTGACCAAATATGTATTGAAACCAGCTAGTGGTGAATTTGTCTGTCTTTTGTAAATAGGAACAACAACTGGCATTTCGTAGCCCTCATAATTCGTCTTACTCTCAGTAAATACTTCTCAGTGTGTCTAGAAGTGCAACAGTTCAAACACGCCTGGTGGTTCAAAAGGTCTGTTTGACAGACGCCAACTATACCTTACATGAACAACAAACAGGCCAGCACATACGAGCACCAAAAGTTGTGGTTAGTAGCAAAGTACGCTAGTACAGTACATTCCGTATTATAGTACAGACCTACCCCTCGGACTTGGCGGATGTAAAACGCAAAGCGCAGAAGACCACACGGTCTTCCTGCTGTTTCAGGTGAGCTGCTACATTCCTGCAGTTGTACAAAACGTAATCACTGGGGTAATGTTTTGTACTCCATAAACAAACGGTGTTTTTTTTTTTATAGTATACAAATTTTCAGCCGCGCAAGACCGGAGTTAAATTGGTCCGAATCATGGGGCTTGTAGACTATAGTTCGTACAGGGTCCCTTGTAGCTAGCGCCGCCATTACAGACGGATGTTTCTGTGTACAGCAACAAAATGTTACCATGACTGCGTATACTAGTCAATAATGGTTCAAATAGTAAGCGTCTTTTTTGGCGGAGCGGAAATATATTTGCGATTTCTTCTCAAAATAGTGAAGGAGGATAAAAACTGGCTTAGAAATTTTGTGGTTCCTTATAATTCAAGAAAAGACATGCCTAGAGTAAATTTTGAGTCAGTCTTCAAGTGACAGTTTTTAGTATACCCACGTTTACTGTTATTCTTGTAATTGTTACTCTTTTTATGCAAACTGTAGTATTTGCTATGTGAACATACAGTTTCTAAAGAGAATTGGCGTCTTTCAATATGGCGTGTTGTGAAATGGAACGAGAGCGAGCGATGATGCTCAGGAAGGACAGAAGTGGATCGGACTTGCGCCGCGTGAGGGCTCTGGATTCTTCCAGATCGGTCGTTACAGCCGTTCTCATCTGGAATAGTGCAGTTTCGGGGTAAAATGAGATCGTGTGTGACATTGCCTACTGCATAACTCATCATTCGGCGTATAATCACATTTTAAGGATTCGTAAAGACAATTACGTGTACGAATTTTATACAGGCGATGTGTTGCAGACATAGAAATTTAATAATTTTCGGTTATTAAAAGTGTCGAAAGGTGCAGATTCCATTGAGCCTTGTACGCGAGCATCCGTGTGATAAACCAAGTTTTAACCTGTGCTTAAATAATTTGTTTTGTTTTATTTTTTAAGTTTCTAGCAGAAATAATACACGAATTGTGCTCTAATTGTTGCTTTTTATTGGAAAGTACGCTCTATTATTATCTGAACTGGGGTATACATAGATTAAACAGGTATTTAATATAGTGATACCTTTGCATTTCCTGTTTTTTCTTACAAATATAAAAAAGTTATTTTACTCGGCAAAGGGAAGCTTTCTTTTTTCCGGCAGGAAGTGCTGTATTTAACATGCTGTCTCAAAAATATTTATCACAAAAAGTTTGAAACTTAGGCTTATGGACGGTTATGGGCAACTTCTTATTGACGCCATCAGTGAAGACTGTTTTGTTGATTAGCGTTAATTTAGTAAAACTGTAGAAAACAACAGAGGTTAGCTACAGAAAATAAATCTCAGAGCAGCTGCAACGATCTTAATTTCTACATGAACACCAGTCTCGAAACCATGTCCGTTTGAAGTAAATACTCGTGCACGAAGCGACAGTAACAGTCTAGTTAACCCAGTTTTCTGTTCCAGGATATTACAAATTGGGCACCTTGTACAGAACTGTAGTATTTCGTTATTATGGCTATTGTGATAGCTGATTATCATTCTTTTATTGTTTCGGATACGTACTTGAAGTTATATTCTCAGTTATTAACATATTGGGGTATAATGTATCACAAAATAGTCCATGTACGTGCTTCATGCCTGATGTTAGCAGTTACAGCTCTTGGTAATATGTTAATTGAGATTCAACAAATAATACCAACAATTTACTTCTTTTTACTAATTATTATTTTAATTATTAATTAATAAATTTTCATTATGTCACTGTGGTAGTGCCGTATGATTTGTGTAATAAACAGCAAGTCTGGCGAAACAGTTCATATGGAGATTTTTGAATCTCGCACATTGTGCATGGATATTTGTGGATTGTCATTTTCATATCTGAATGCCTTTAGGTTTTACGAGTGGTAGCGTTGCTAACAGACAAGAATTCTGACCGTTCGTAAAAGTAGGGATGAAGTTGTCCCTGTACACGCCTTGGAGGTATATAAGGGGAGGAGAGGTAAAGCTCCACTCGGTCTTAACTTCGACGCTATTTGGAGTGAGTGGTTAAATTCACGTCTCGGCCCTGGGCGCTGTTTCCCCCGTTGGACTTCGGATATTTTTTGAGAACATAAATGTCTTGCTTCTATCGCGAATCGAACCCATAATCTTCTGAAAGTGCGTAGAGTGCTCTAATGTATCGCAGTTTTTAAGTGCAGCTCCTTCAGAGAAAGAGATATGTACCGAAGTTTATAATGTTTGTTTTGGAAGTAACTACGATATATCATACAAAAAAAAATACTAAACATATTTTTTTCGGCATCGCATGACCACGTTTAAGCACAAATTAAAACTTTAGTTTCACCCGACTGTGCAACATCTCTGTAGTAAGAATGTGTTATTCCTTTTTGCTCGTTACAGTTATCTGAGAGAGTTTCGTACTTTCTTTTACCTTATGCGTAACGATTTCTTTCATTCATCTATTCTTTCTTTCTTTTTTTTTTAACTAACAGGAAAGTAAGTGCTTAAAATTAAGAAGTGTTCTAAAGAATTTCCAACGAAAGATGTCTCGTTCAGGCATTCATCTAATGAAGTGACTGAAGTGTAAAGGAACGATACCCAATAATGACACAGATTGATAACAGTGAGAGCATCACCGTATATCTCTTTATTCAGAGAATAAACACAACAACAATGAGATGACTTGCCTCATGTGTCACCAGCTGGTGGTGCATGCGGTTGGACCGCCACCTCGCGGCCACCGCCTTAATTTAAATCGATTTCTCATGTTTTTACTAATGTGTTGCTGTTATTGTATTGCGGTCGTGCAGCCATTGTTGCAATTAGAGGAACCAGAATTTTTATTACGTCGCGAAACGGCGGACCAGCAGGACTATTATCGTGATGATGACCATGGCTCAGTCACTGAAGAAGAGGAAGAGGAGACTAATACCACAGGTAAGTCTCAAAACCACGTATGTCGTAATAGTAGAGGTTTACTCATGTTAACTGGAACCGTTGTCACCACATGGCACAACATATGGTCACTAACTGGCAACTTTACTTAAGGAAATATTTTAAATTAAGGATAATACAAACTGATGTGATCGTCGTCCTTCTCTGATGTTACGTAATGCTGCGTAACATCCCAGAAGAGCGAAGATTTTATTTGCGCCGTAACGTAAGCTTGAAATCACGCATGCGTTGATGTCTCAAACCACCAGAATATAACAAATATCAGTACATAATTCTCATAGTCAGCCCGACTTTTCGACCACCCACCTTACTTTCACGGCCACGTTCTACTGTTTACGTTGGCTATTAAGGTGTTACAAGTATGTAGAATTTGGGCACAAATAATCTTTAGCGTCGTCGTCTTTATTTTGAAGCTGTTCAAGCAAAACACAGCATCCTAACTGTAATACTATGTAACACTACACAGACATGAAATTTTGACACTTGTTCTTCGTTGCTCCAATATTGGGGTGTTGTGTTTTATCTGCCAGCTTCATTGTAAAAATTGTAAAGATTAATGTATTAGGGTGGTTTTGATAAGTGTGGAGGAATATTTTATGGCATTAGAGGTATTTGTAAAGCTTGAAATTCGGCGCGGGCCACATTCCACTTATCGATAGAAAAATTCTTTTTTTTTTAAATTGATTTTATGGGAAGAGTAGCAACTAATTATTCGTATTAATGCAATACATTTAATATATTACATAAAGTTTCATTTTAGAACTTCCACTATTTATGAAGAATGGAAACGTCATTGAGAAGCTGTCGCTGTTTCTTTATTCCTGATTTGGTAGAGAAATGTACAGTTACGTCCCTTAAAATGATGAAAAACATGCATGTGCATTATAATTATTATCAGAATTAAAGTAACCGGGTTTGTAGGCTTACAATTCCGTATTTTTGGCACTGCTCGCTCTAGAGTTTCTAACATACGATGTTTGCTCAAGCGATATGCACGAATCCCGTTACAACTTAAATGTTGTTTTGATAGGGATTGGAGGGGGGGGGGGGCATAAGGTAAGTCTGTTCGAAAAGGGTCGCGGGCGCATAAATACGTCAGCGGTCCGCGTGTTGCTCGTTACTGGCTTAGGATGTCATTTAATACGTAGAAGTACAACGGCGTGGATTCAGGTGTTAAACTGAGAATTATGATTAAGAATGGAGACAATTACGTATATAACTTTGATGGTAAATCTCTACATTTTTCGCCTAGTGCGAAGTAATGGCATGGATTGTTGGGAAACCTGTGTCTGTGCAGGGGCACAAGTGGAAAGGGCAATGTCATGGTATTAGTCCAGCATAATCATGTGTTGTGCTGGTAATGACGTGTATCGATTATTTGCATATCTTAAAGATCAGACTGTATGGAGTCCAAACTACCAGCAACCAAACAGATGCACCTTCAAATGTAAATTACACAGGCTGTTCAGGAGGCGGTGTCCACTTAGATAACATCAGATAGCTGTCCGCTCTTGGGTTTCCGGCGGTGAGCATTTGCAAGACGGAGATGTACGTGAAGTTTGCACGTTGAGTGACGTGTAAACAGAACACATCAGCCGGGAATGGAATTTATCAAATTTTGACGTTGAAATTTAAAGGGGATTTCATTAGTTAGTTATTTTTCTGGCTAGAATCGCCATACGCCTGCGTAGCATGAAACATTCATAGGAAAATAAGAGTAGTGTGTCCATGGGAATTGTGGTTCACCTTACATGTTGAGAAACACGATGCGCTGAAGGAAAATTGTTAACTTTATTGTGTGTAACCTCATAACCAATGGTAGTTTCTTACAGTGCTGTGATTTATATTGCTCGGAATGTATCTCGAAATCTTAATCCAAAACGCACACCTCGAAATCTTAATCCAAAACGCACACCTCGAAATCTCAATCCATTATGTAAATTACGAAATCTTTATCCATTATCTAAAGCATGGGTCTCCAACCCGCGGCCCGCCAGTTTGTATTATGCGGCCCGGTGCCATATTTGTAAACTGTGTTTGTACTATAAAATTTCACATTAATTTAGGCAGTTAGGCTTACCACAAATTGTTATATTTCAACGAATCAGCCCACAACAAAGTGTGAGCCTTCCCTATAAAAAGGTTGGAGACCCATGACGTAAATAATGAGATCTTAGTCCTTTATCTAAACCACGAGATTTTAATCGATCACGTGCAGAACGAAATCTTAATCCATTACGTAAAACACGAAAGCTTACTCCATTATTTAAATTATGAAATCTTAATCCATTAAGCAAAGTACGAGATCTTAATCCAAAACGTACAGGACGAAATCTTACTTCAAAATACAAAGCACGGAGCCTTAATCCCAAAGGTCAAGCTCGAGAAGTGTCGTTCTGAATAATTAGACTAAACAATGATAGATGGGTTAAACAGATGGATTATCTCAGAAGTTCTGTTTCCGTATGAAGAGATGAATATACATGCCTCATTCGGGCAGGTGTTTTACGCATCGTACAAAACTGATTGTACTGTAGGCCGGCAGTATCACTATCATCCAGATTCTGAAGAGCACAGCCATTATTACATTCCGTCTTTGTCCCAGTGTTTATATCCTCGTACGCTTCAACAGGTGTGCCATTGCATGAAGAGCTTAGTAATCACTTACATAGCTGAGTACAGTTTTATGTTTAGGTGTGCAGGCAGCTGTGCTCCGTTTACGGCTTGTTGGCTTGTTTTAGACTGCTTGATTTAATGTGCCTATGGTTTTACTAGGCCCTTTGAAGGGCTGAAGTATATTTTAATAGCTGTTAAGAGATCGAAAGTGTCTGGCATAACTCGGTTCCTGGAGCCAGCATTCCTTATTGATTGCCTCCAGGCAAGTGCCCGGATGTGACCTCAAATCAGGCCGTTGTTCCCAATTCTTTACTTGTCCTAATCCTGTCCTTCGGATGCTGCAGCCAATAGTGACTTTTACAGAGAGCTTCCTTTAATACGTCGCGAGTAATCAGCACGAAAGAACTGTGTTTAACTCTCTATCCTGATCCGTCGCAATAATCTGCAAGTTTTACTTCATTTTACAATTTTTTACATGGGACGTGAATGTTATATTCTGCTGGCTTTCTCAAAATCTGTGTATTTATATACAAACACTGTTCAATATGTTTATGGGTATTTTGTGGATTCTTGTAATTTACTAAAGAAGTGATTTTCCCAGACAAATGCTTAGCGAGACACACTACGCATACTCACTTTAAGAACAGTGAGCTCTGAATTGGGTTAAGGCAAATTAAATACATGCCAGCAAAAGCAGGTATTGTATAATGTTCTTCATGTCGTATTTTATCAAAATTGTGTCCAGGAGTTCAAAGATATGTTTCACGTAATTAATAATATGCATTCATACAAATAACAGGGTCAGAACTGCGCTCTTCTTGGCTATTATGCAGCGAGTAGTGGTAATTCCTTACTGACGTTTCGGGACAATCTATGGGTCAAGAAGGGTCAAGAAGATTCTTGACCATTGGAGATGGAACCCGATAGCTTGTTCCGAAACGTCGGCGAGGTATTACCACTGCTCGCTGCATAAAAGTCCAGAAGAGCGCAGTCATTATCTGCTTGGAGGTGGAAGCTTATAATCACGCAAATAACTGAGGTTTGAAAACGAACAAAGCTGGATGCAGTTCACACATAGTGATAACCTTATAATTGTCTTATATCCATTTTCAACAGTACAAAGGAAAAATTAAATAAAGCCCACAACTATAAAGCTGTCGTCCATACTAACGACATTCGACTGAACTCAAGTATTCTGTCGCCATGCCCTGTTTGTGCACCGTAGTGATTTCGAACAAATTCAGTTACATAGTTTACAACTTAAATTGTGGGCAAAATGAGCATGATCCCGGCCTTCCCCCTCCCCCTCTTCCCGAAGAGCATAAATGAAGAAAATATGTATTCCCTAATCTTCAGTCCTGGCTAACCAAACTTGACACTAGATAAATGAAATGATGCAAAACAGTAAGTAACGCAAAGAAGTCTTCAGAGCCTCTATCGCGCCGTCCAGGGTTTGGTACTTTATTTTCGGTGGTAGGAGGCATGACGGGAGTTTGGTCGTGGAATATCGGTAACATTGTTACTTTAACAAAGGAACATGACTGGAGATATAAGAGATGTCAGGAAGCAGAAGTTACAGCACTGCTGCATGCAAGACACCGATATACTAAGCAATCATGCTTGTGGGATTTATTGTACCGACTGATGATGGGCTAATGAAGCCCGAAAGATGTAGGATTTAGTGGTTATTATAAAATTATTGTAACTCTAATGCAATTGCGTGCATTTGTTGCTTAAATTGTGGTAATTGAATTGTAATGCTTGGAATGGAAAATGCGAAAATCGGAGAGCAGGTTTCTGAAACGAACCTACTCTTACATCTCAAGAAACAGAGCGGGAGGAAGTTCAGTGGATGGTGGAGAAAATCATGCAGCGAAGAATTTTGTGATATGTATTAGTCGTTAAATGTCGATCCTGCTGGCCGCGCCGTCTAAGGCGTGGGTCTGCGGCCTTTCCTTTGCTGGGATTGCGGGTTCGAATGTCTGTCTGTTGGTAATGTTGTTTGTTGTTAGGTAGAGGTCTCTGCTACGGCCGATCCCTCGTCAAGAGGAGTTGTCCTACCGAGTGTGGTGTGTCTGAGTATGTTCGCGAAGCCTCAATAATGAGGAAGTCTAGGCCCAAGTAGGACTGTTGCGTCACAAAAAAAATTATAGTTAAACAGTCTGTTGTTAGGGGCGACATGAAATGGGTTGGGCCTAGAGCACCCATGATCGAGACGAAAAATGCAAGCGGAAATTTAACCTGCATTCCTGTAAATATTAATATTGATGTATATCTCATAAAGAGTTCGTGTGTTGATGAACTGGATTCATCTGAGTAACATTACTGAAATGTAGTTTGTTAATATGGACACGGTAATGACTGTTGGGTCGTATAAATGGCTTGGGATTTCTTGAGAATCCGACCGACCATCAGTTTATGGAAAATACTCCTACTTCCTTTAATTACGTGCACCAAACCAGTCAGAGTGGCGTGCTGGAGCGAACACGCAGTCCGTATGTCAGCATATGACCAGGTACAGTACTTCCGACGAACATAATCTGATCTGAACACTTCACAGGGTTTGCTGACTTTTCGCCGAAGCTTGCGCACAGAAACCTCTCTGGAAATTTATTTTGTGAGCTGAAGGGGTGACTAGGGTAGCAATTGTCTACGGGCGGGTTTGCCCTACATTGTTCCCAACCCTTCCTACAGTAGCAGATCGATCCAGGGCCACTGCAGCCATGGTAATTGTCCTTCTCTGCTCCCCTTTTTCCAACATCCACCCCGACCACATCGACAATCACAACATCGAGAGCCATGGGCGTAAAGGTCTATCGCAGTTGAAGGACATTTGGAAATGATTGCCGATACTACTTTAAACAAAGCTGAAGTCTTGTAACCTCTAAAACTGCGGACAAAACCTCTTACATCCGAAATGAAATGTGCTGTTTCGCTTTTTATTTAGAGACTTTAGCAGTAGCTCATACGGTACAGCATTGACAAGTGCTACAGCATCGTGCATTAAGCTATTGCATAGGGGATCTTTTAACCGTTAGTTGCGGTTTTATGGTACAAATTATTGCCCCACATAGCAATTCCTGCCGTCTATACTCGTTAATTCTCAGCTTCTCATGTGGTTAATAATCGAATATATCCACTTTCTTTGTAGTGAGCAAGATGGCAAATGGTGTGCTTCATGAGGCAGTACGCACGTTTTATCAAGGCTTTTATTTAGTACTTTCAAAATATCATAGGATCCACAATGCACGCGTATAGGAAATTTAATTAACGCCAATCAGGAAAGTGCGGTCGTCTTTATGCCGAATTTTCCGGTACTCGTAAGTAGCCTACTCCACAGAATTACGTACAGACCTCTTGTACTAAATGCCATCCAAATCAGAAAACAAATGCGAACATTCATTGACTCCCCTTTATAAACTACGGCTTTGTGATAACACTATAAGAAACTCCTAGTTTCTGAATACATATTTATGGAAGTCTCTTATACCGAATTTTATCCAACTTGGACAAACAATGTAGCAAACAGGGCAAAACATTATTTAAACCTTTTGCAGAAGCATGTTATTCACTGCATTGCTTTTCACGGAAACTCACCAATGCAAGCACGTCCTCATACTAATTGTGAGGTATTTCTGTCCAAGTTTACCTAAAGTTGAAGTATTTCTATCAACTTTAGCACAACTCAAAAATGTTTAATTTAATGAAAGTCCTTTCAATAAAAGCAGCACAACAATGCAAGTAATATTATTCAAGTTTGAATAATTTTACTTGCATTGCTGAACAACACACATTTGTGTGTATCTTTTGTACAGCGTGATTATATCTTGGATAATTGCCGGAACACGTAGCTGTTGGATTTTTATAACAAATATTATGTATGTTGTGTTCGATGGATACTTGTGTTTTTATACGTTTAGTACAGTGGGATTAGTCACGCTAAACAGAAGTCCAATCAGCGGTCTCCGAGTTTTATCATGCGTGAAAAAGGCGGACAGACGGACGGAGGGATGGATGGATGGATAGAGACATTGTAATAGGCGATTCACAGGAATACAGATGTTCCTAATATTTATAATTTTTTCTTGTCGCCGGACAAGGCTGTACGAACTGTAGGAGTTGTTTTCGGCAAGTGGAAAGTTATTTTATTGTGACTGATGAACTGAGAAAGATGTAGAAATAAATGACAGTTGACCTTTCTAAGGTATTAGACCTGCACCTGGTGGACTGACTGAGTAAAGCCGTGGGAGACCTGTCAGAATAGTCACTGTCGAGTCTCTAAGCCGTGATCTCACGGACATAATTTTAATGTTGATAATTTATGCCTAATATTTTGGGATATCTCGTGTGATAAGACAAAAATTTTTTTTATCTCAGTTTGTGGTGAAAAATTCTAAAGTAAAATTTATTCTTCACTGACAGCTGGATTCCCTATCATATGAACGAGACAAAATATAGTTAGGTAGCGGAATTTTAGGAGCGTTTACAAAATTGCGAGAAGTGACTATTACCTTCGTCATGTCTGTCTGTCCGTCCGTCCGTCCTTCCGTATAGAACAATCGGCTCCCATCAAAAGGATTTTAATGAAATTTTATATTTGAATATTTTTCGAAAATCTGTCCACAGACTTCAAGTTTCATTGAAATCTGACAGGAATAATGGGATGTTTACTTGAAGACTTGTGTAGGTCTGTGTCTATTCATGATATCTCGCTGAATGCTTCTTAAAATAAGAAATGTTTCAGAAAAAGGTTTTAGATAAAATTAAAATACACTTTCTATGTCCAGGAACTTTTTTTCCGAAAATCGTGCCGTTTAAGAGATAATGTAAAAAAATATGGTACAGCCAGACGGCCCACGGAGGACATTATAATACGGTGCTTCCGTTTGCATGCAGTATGACCAAGGCTACAAACACACACTCAGAGTATGTAATATTTATTGCTTTTCCACAGCAACAATGGTTACGCGAACGCGCTTTAATATTACTATGTACGTAGGCCCACATTGCCTATTTTTGTAAATAAAGTGCCGGTACTAACCCTTGGGAGCTGGTAATGCTGAAAAGTCTTCAAAATGTATTAAAAATAAGGAAAAATCTTTATATTCTTATTTCTTACTTTTAAAATATTGTGGGATAAAATCAACAAAATCTTTCCCTCCGAGTTCTGAATTTATCATATTCATTTAATGCCTCGCCGTCAATAATTGTGCCAGTACGCCGTACCCTTGCGTACCGTCACAGGAAAGTACTGCTTTTAGGTCTCAACAGTTCACATTGCTCTCTTGCTGTCTCACTGTCTTCACTCAGTCACTCACTCACTCACTCACTCACCCACACAAGTAATTATAAGAGATTCCGAAATTGTGTTCAACGGCACTCTCTTTTGTACCGTCAAATGAGCAGTTGACAGTGATGCACCAATATCATAACGTGGCCCGTCCCAGTGGCTGCAGCCGCTCGCCTGCTGAGATTGTGGGTTCGAATCCCACCGAAGGCCTTGATATTTGTCTGTGGTGAGTGTTGTGTGTTGTCTTGTAGAGGTCTCTGGGACGAGCTTATCACTCGTCCAGGGGAGACCTACCAACTGTGATGTGTCGTGTGTGATCTAGAAACCTCGTGAATGAGGAGGCCCTGGCCCACTAGTGGCTGTTGCGCCACAAACAAACAAACAATATCATAACGTAAAGTTCCTGACGTAACGTACATTAATATTTTAGAGCAGCATGCGGTCCCGGATCGGTCTAGATTATCATTTTCCAGCAATTCAAAATACAGTTTTGAAGAGCAAGCGGATTAATTCCATGGATAAATATCTGTTTAGAATCTGTTGATCACACAACTGATCAGGAAATCCCTTGTCTTTCACCTATAGAATTCAAAATGCTCATTAAAATGTCCAGGTGGGCTGTCATAGAACCCTATTTTGAGCCAATTGAGTCCATTTCACCCCCTCACACCGTTTATCTTGTATTTTATAATTATCACCCTCCCGTATTTGCACAAATTTTTTAAGTGTGCCTTCGCTACAGGTTTTCCGAATAAAGTTTTTTTTCAATAAGCTTCTTCCATGTTTGCTACGTCGCCCTATTAGATATTCCTCCTTTAATAATCACCCTAATAATATAAGTATTCATTTTTAGGCGCGTTCACCAAATTGCGAAAAGCTACTATTTTCTCCGTCACTACATGCTTCTCATGTAGCCCTCCCGACTTAAATTCAGTAGTAACCGATTTCGTGTTTTGTATACATGTAAAATAACCACTGCCACCGGGTAACAACCCAATTGCAGTTTATTATTATTATTATTATATCTGTCCATCTCTTCGCAGGGAATAACTCCGCTCCCACTGGACGGAATTTCATGAAATAAGATATTTCAGTATTGGTCGAAAATCTGTCGAGAAAATTCAATTTCGATTAAAATCGGAGAAGAATAATGGCTACTTTACATGAAGACGAATATACACTTTTTATCACATCTCGCTCATTTCTTCTTAGAATGAGAAATGTTTCAGACAAACGTCGTATTAAAAATCGAAACACACATTTGATGTTCAATAATATCTTTTTTTCTAAAATCGAGCCATTTATGAGAAAATGTGGAAAAATATTGTGGAGTCGGGCAGGCCACAGATGGCAATATAATACGGCGCATGCGCTTTGCATGCTGGCTACCTAAGGCTACAAATACACACCCATAATATGTAATACTTATTGCTTTTCAACTGCAACAATGGTTGTATAAACGCGCCCCAATGTTACGTCATACGTACATTTTCTGAATTGTTCATCATGCAGATGTTCCCATCAACCCACAGTTTTCTCCTTCTATCTGACAATTTACCAACAGTGCCCAGAAAGCTCTAAGAAACACCTGTGCTAATCTGCACTTGAGTTTCTACCGCAGGATTATAGAACTGACCATCATAGCTGAATATTTAATTCTGACTTCAACTGAGATGTAAGAATAAACGGTTAATCATACGGAAACCTTTTATTTTGTCCGCTAGACTTCCCTTGTTTCTTGATAATAGTCTTCACCATGCAGTGGAACTTATCGGCATTGTCTACTCGCGGTTTCACTGATAGGTGTCCCGCTTTAGAACATAGTGTTAACATATGCTATTTCTATGTCGTTAGTAGCTACGTACTGAATATTTTATTGTGCTAAGTTTGCCGCCATGTTAAGCTTTTTGAGACAATACTGCCTTGTATTTTTTTAGTCCGTTATAAGTGGATAGAATGGATGTTACAGATGTTTGAATATTTATGAATTCATTGATTTATAAAAGGTCAATAATATCCAAACCTCAGCAAAAGAGAGTCTAGGTATGCACGAATGGAAGCAGCATAAACCCTGGTTTGATGAAGAATGTTTAGGTTTTTGGATCAAAGGAAGTGGGCAAAAGTGCAGTGGGTACAGGATCCATGCCAAAGTAATGTAGATAATTTGAACAGTGTAAGACGTAAAGTTAGCAGACATTTCAGGAATAAAAAGAAGGAATATTTGAGAGCTAAAATTGAGGAACTTGAAGCTAACAGCAAGATTCACAACATTAGGGATTTGTATAGGGGCATCAATGACTTTAAGA
>Ga0131853_10005537_pt1 | contig 22790 bp, 19 predicted proteins | sample TergutLab28metaG_FD_92764 | JGI IMG/M metagenome (GOLD analysis project Ga0131853, IMG submission 92764) | Labiotermes labralis P1 segment gut microbial communities from Petit-Saut dam, French Guiana - Lab288 P1 (version 2) (version 2) | ecosystem: Host-associated > Arthropoda: Insects >...
ATCTTCCTCAACGGATGAGGTCGTTTGACCTGTCCCAGCATCGACGCGTTGCCACCGTTTCCTGGGGCGTCCACGATCTCTTTGTACTCAGGGTTTGTATTTGAGGGCGTGTCTTCGGGAGTCTGTTGTTATCCATTCTTTCAAGGTGGCTGATCCAATTTTGTTTGTATTTGGTTCTTAGATTCCAGGGATCTCTAGTTCTTTTTTTTTTATGATTTCGCCTCTTATTTTGTCCAGTCTTGTGTATCCCTTAACACTTCTTAGAGAGCGCATCTCTGCCGCTTCTAGGCAAGTCAAGTCTCGCTTCGTGGTTACACATGTTTCGCTACCATACAGTAGTGTTGGTCTAACTACAACTTTATAAAATTTCATTTGGGTGTCTGTACGGGTTTTCTTTAAATGTTTCCTGATGGTGCCGCATATTCTTTGGAATCTGTTTAATCTTTTTATCAAAATCTGGTTCACCGTCTAAACTCAATTCGCATCCCAAATAATTAAATTGTTTCACTTGTTCTAATATTGATCCATCTATTCCTCTTTCAAAGCGCAAAACAAATCAACATTGAAAATATTTCGCCATACCAGTGGCGGCCAGTTAGAAGAGCTTCGGGAACCGCACTGTAGGTGGCAACTTAGGCGACCCCGCCAAGCATTAATACAATAAAATAATATTTCCTTATTTTATCACTCATTTCTGTCCATCCAAGTACATCAGATTACTTTCAGTTTCACTTAAGTCTCTTTCCTTGGGAACAGCTTTTAAACTTGGTTCGCGGTCGGCCTCGTCAATTTTTTTCCTTCTCTAGCTACTTCCTCAAGCCGCAACAGCTATACACTCGAGCAGCTTTATATATAGCACTAGATAACGGGAAATGCCATGTGATTATGCACTGAAAGAAGCGGGTTGTCCGCTAACTCTACAGACGGCAAGCAACGTAAGTGCCATAACCGCAGGTGTGGAGTGAGAGACGCGGAGAAACTCAAGAGACGTCACACGAGTACTGGGTCTATCCCAGCCGAGGGTCGTGACGTAATTCTCTGACTACTCGTGGTTACCGTAATAAGCCACGCCAGTAAATGGCGTCATTTCTCGTTAGAAATGAACTCTCTCTGTTGGAATGAGTAGAACTTTGTGAAGGGATACAGGTGGCTGCGCAATGCGTTCTTTCTTTTCAGCACGAAAACAATGAATGCCATAAACATACGCCCATTAGCTTCACAATATCTGTTTGTCTGTCTGTCTGTCTGTCTGCTTGTCCGTCCGTATGCGAAGAAATCGAAAACAGCTAGTCTCATGTAATTTTGTATCGGTACAGAAACAGGCGAAAACCGCTTCCTTTGTTTTCCAGGTCAGCGTGCAATATGATTGTATGGTAAATTATCTTGTAGAGTTGATGCAGCTTTTAACGAATGCAACGAGACAGAATAATAGAGAGACGTACCAAACAAATGAAGTGTTAACTGCAGCCATAACAAACATCTGGAGCACTGCATTCTATATGTATCGGTTTTGCAGTAGTGACTGTGTTGACTACTCGTCTTGTGTTCAAATTCTGGCCACCAGAATGCGTTGGTGGTGTAAAACAATTTTATGTAAATAGAGCGGTAAAACATGAAAATTAAATATGACCAAAGGGAAGGAAATGCTTTGTTGAGCGGAAGGAATTTGGAGGCAGCCCCAAACTGTCTGAAACTGCCACAATACGCAATTCGCACTCATGGAACCTCCGCCCAAGGCAAGCGGCAAAACTACGCTGAGCTATCGGCCTCTACAGCATATTATAACTATGTTGACGGTATGGTTATGGCCAGAACCAATCGCCCTTACTCCGATTCCCAAAATTGAAAACATGAATTCAATATGGCGTTCAGGTGACCGTGCATCGTGATAAATTCGTGTAATAAAACAAACTAGATGCACCAATTTTTGAAATTTATTTTTGGAATAAAATTCTACATGTTTCGGACAGTTCCTGTGTCCATCATCAGGAGTTTCTCACTGTACACACAGCAATGGTACATGTCATACAGGTTTGCTGACATATACCATTGCTGTGTGTGCGGTGAAAAACTCCTGATGAATGGACAGAGGAATTCTCCGAAACATTTGGAGTTTTATTCCAAAAATAAATTTGAGAAATTAGTGCATCTAGTTGGTTTTATTATATGAATGAATTCAACAAATGCGAACTGAGGCTTCCTAATTCAGTGACACTCGTACATAAAATGTACGAGGGAGAGTCAAATGAAAACTTTAAAAGTGCGATAAAAATTCGAAACACAGCTCGATTGTCCTGTAACTTGACAACAATGATACTCATGGTTTGAAGAGTGGCCAACAGGTGGCAGTACGATGCAGGAATGCAACACGACGGCGCAGTAGTGGTGTAAAAATGGCGGCCATGCTTTCAACATGCACCAAAGAAGAACAGCGTTCTGTCTTCCGTTTTTTAAATAGTGAAGTGGTGAAACCCATCGAAATTCATCGACGAATGAAAGTTCAGTATGGTGATGCATGTCTGTCACTACAGCAAGTGTACGAGTGGACTAGGAAGTTCATGAACGGCATTAGTTCTGAAACAGACTCTCCTCGACCTGGTCAGCCACACCGAGCAGTGACACCAGAGGCCATTGCAGCAGTTGAAGCCATTGTGGAGGCAAATCGCCGCGTAACAGTGAATGAAATAGCCGCACTTCTGGATATGAGTCATGGATCAGCACACCATATCGTCCGCGATAAAAAATAAAAAATATTTAACGTTTTCATTTGACTCACCCTCGTAACTTCCCCTTATCCTACCACCGACAAAACAAATAAAGATAATACAAAATTTACTCCACGCTCTTACCAGTATGAAAGGTAGCTACGATGTGCAGACGTTGCGGGTCGAGTTTTGGTCTCGATTTTGACCCTGATCCCCAAACATTTTTTGATTACATAAGCGAGTCTTACTTTGTTGGTATGAATACCATTCTTTCCTTGAACTTGTATCCACTATGCCGCGTGACACTGACAATAAAAGAGCCACAGTGCGGATGAAGAATAAGTTATTCTGCTTGTTTAGGGCAGTGAAACGTCTGATCTTCAAAACCGATTGCTGTGTGCGCTATCAGCAGGGAGTACATACACTGAAATTTTAAGTGTGATAGTTGAAGAATAAAAGACCAACTTGATGTTACTTACTATTTTATTTCACTTCTTATGTGCTCAACATGTTTCGGGCAATAATATATCCATCATCAGGAGCTTGCGAATGTGCTGTTGAATTACCACATCGGTCGTTTTGTCCTGTAAAGACGGAGGATTTAGCGTTAGTGTAAATTAAGTGTATTGTTTGGATTTTTCATCTCCATTGTCCTTGGTTCGAATATGGGCCAGGCGACCGACAAACGTGACGTTCGCTCTTTTCCTCAACCTTACCACGTTGCAAAAGTACATCCAAACATGCCACGAACGCTTTGACAAATAGTTTTTCCAATTCATCGCGTACAGTCATTCTATCATTGAAGCTACACTGTGTACAGTTAACAATATGATGTTACAGATGGGCCTACTTGTGTGTCAGTGGGCCGAAAATAAGCAGGCATTAACACACCAAACGAACGAACCAGCGTAATTAGTTACCAAGCATTTAATTTAAAATATTTCCATATAAAACTCAGGTCAGGGAAAGAACGAACACAGAACTTATTCCTCCTCCGCACGTCTTTCTACACTTCCCCAAGTAGTCATGCGTACTGTGGCTTTAGTTCCACGTCTTTCTTGACATTATTGGTTCTCATGCAGAAACTTGATTCCCTTATGGATTTCCACCAATAAATCATGTCATTTCGTTGTATGGAAATAAATTAACTGACAAGTTTCTTACGGACGCCCCGGATTTTCTCTAGTCAATAATTGTCCAGACTGGATCCGGAAACCACAATGCCTCCTATTCAATGGGTACCGGGATTCATTCCCGGGGATAAAGCTGACGGGGTTCAAGTCACCGATCAACTCCATCTAGTGTTAAGTTTAAGAATGAGCGGATCCACACTTCTACTCCCCCCATATCCCTTCACGTTTTGGGTAGGGACAACTTTACATTCACTTTGTATTTTTTTTTATGTTCTACTGCAGTCAATGATAATAACGTTACGGCAGAAAGGTTGAAAGAGGCGAGATGTGTGGAAACAGGCAAAAATCACCGCCAGTGTTTACTCTTCCCATGACCCAAGCCAGCTACTGAATTGAAAACCATATATCTGACCGACTTCTTGTTCCGCGTTAAACCACAAGTAAAATCATTTTAGGGTCACGACATGGCATTGTTGCTCGCCACGGTCTGGACATTGGTGGCTCGAAGTTCCGGTCGTTAAACCACAGCTACCTGCTGCATCTAAACCAAAATCATGAAAATAATATAAGCCATGACAGGTCAAAGTGGGGAGAAAATGGGTCTGACCACAACGACACATTTCAGCATACTTCCAGTTCCAGTAAAATGCTATTCTTCTGGCGACACACCGCTGCATACTTTCAGTTACAGTTAAATGCCATTCTTCTGGCGACACACAGCTGCATACTTTCAGTTCCAGTTAAATTATATTCTTCTGGAGACACACCGCTGCATACTTTCAGGTACAGTAACATGCTAATCTTCTGGCGACACATCGCTGCATACTTTCAGTTCCAGTTAAATGCTATTCTTCTGGCGACACACCGCTGCATACTTTCAGGTACAGTTAAATGCTATTCTTCTGGCGACACACCGCTGCATACTTTCAGTTACAGTTGCATGCTAATCTTCTGGCGATACATCGCTGCATACTTTCAGTTCCAGTTAAATGTTATTCCTATATTATTAATGTGGGACATCTGCCACAACCTACATTCCACAATTTCTACCAGACTACACGGTGTTACAGTCCAGAACATAATATCCTTCACAGACACTGCCATGAAAACCTAATGCCTCATTTGAAAGGCCATCTGTTATTTTTTGATAAAACATTCTGGGAGGAAATAACAGCCATTTGACTCTAGGTACTGAACTTCCACTCACTCCGTAATGACGGTCGACGGGAAGGCCTACCTACGTTTTAGCCGAGTTCCGAATTGTTTATCACGTGTTGTCTGCTGTTTGTGCTCTACTGACAACAAGCATATGCTAGCGCGCTACATTGCTCGAGTGTTTGTGTGTGGTTTTATGGCTCGCATCCCGGAAACATTTCTGAATTATACGAACTTCTTGACGTCTGTAATTCTTCTTAGTTGTTACAAATAGTTAAACGACTTCATATTAATCCCTTATCCCATAACTTTAATGTCCTGAACAAAATTTCTCATAATTATAAAGAACGAGATAATTTAGCGTAGTAAAAGCTTCTCTCCACCCCCACGTCCTAGCCTGTGGTTTAGAGCTTGAAAAATGCGAGGAATAATGGAATCCTTGCTCAGTTTGTTACAAGACTTCTGACTGTACAGCACCGACGAAAATTCTGCATCTGTTCCTACATCGCTTCTCAAGTTGTTCCACGTAGCTGAAAATCGACTCGTACACACACACACACACACACACACACACAAACAGATATGTGTCGCTTAACGACGGGGATACATTCTGAGAAATGCGTCGTTAGGCGATTTCGTCATTGTGCGAACGTCATACAGTATACTTACACTAAAGTAGATAGTATAGCCTACTACACACTTAGGTTATATGGTATAGCCTATAGCTCCCTGGCTACAAACCTGTACAGCATGTTACTGTACTGAATACTGTAGGCAATTGTAACAAAGTGGTAAGTATTATAATATTGTGTTATATTATTATAATCTTATGGGACCACCGTCGTTGACCGAAACGTCGTTATGCGTCGCATACCTGTACATACATACGTAAAGACGCTCGTACATGCACTTCTGTCAAGTTCTCTGTACGTATATATAACGTAAAGTCTTCCCTGAGCTTCACTAAGCAAAAGGGGACGTAAAGGTATAGCTCCTTAAATTCTTAACGTCGGCACCGGACGGAAGTGAGCTGTCAGCTTCACGTTACCAGCAGCTTTATCCCAGGGAGTGAGTCGCCTGTACCCACTGAATAGGTGGTTGGGCGGGGACCCAAATTCTGTTTGGATGCTTTTTTTTTTGTTTGGTGGGGAGGAGAGAAGGGCATTCTTTTGTCCCTTCCCCTCAGAGAACCCCGATTCCTCGGTCATCCAGCCCTTAGCCCAGTGATCATGTTCAATGATCTGATCCGGTTACCTGCAGATAAAATGCCTGTAAGTTGTTGGTCGATAAACTGTATCTATGATATATTCAGCAACGTTGTGTGTTCAAATGTTTACTGAATTGCACTGTGCCTTACAGTTTATACTAAAAAAAAAGTAACAGATTAGCAACCATATTCTTATAATAAAACCAACGAGATGCACTAATTTCTCAAATTTATTTTTGGAATAGAACTCTACATGTTTCGGACAGTGTCTCTGTCCATCATCAGTAGTCTAGCACTGTACACACAGCAATACATACAGGTTATGCTGTGTGTACAGTGCTAGACTACTGATGATGGACAGAGACACTGTCCGAAACATGTAGAGTTCTATTCCAAAAATAAATTTTAGAAAGTAGTGCATCTCGTTGGTTTTATTTTAAGAATATATCACGATGCACGGCCCTCTGAATGTCAGATTAGCAACATTTAGCGAACGGTTATTAATTTGCAAGAACCGTGTGATTAAGACTTTTGCAATCATCCACCGAAGTTACGTCGCAGGTGGTTCCGAGACCGCCAGACGCTGCCCCGGGTCGAGACAGACTTTGCCACAAACGCAACGTTAAAATGGTGAGGGAGATTCCAGAGAATGGTCTTCGAGAGAAAAAAAAATACATTCATACTTACAAAAAATTTACAAAAAATGTGAAATGCAATGCAAATGATAATTTAGAATTAAGGCACTTCGTCTGTAACTGTAGGTCCGTCATCTGTAGCATCCAAAAGTACAAGTGGCGACGTACGAGTTCCTGGAGATATTTTAAAGAAACCAGCACTGAAATGTGGCTGACAAAGACATTTCCTTCTTCTTCAGAATCTCCTCACAGCAAGCGAGCATTCTCAGAATTCCCTGTCCAGTTCTTGCTGTTCCGCCCTCGTTCCAATCATTGTCCTCAAACACGCTGATGGCAGCTTCGATCAGTCCAAGCCCCTCAACCAACTTCAAAACCGTCATGGTTCTCTCCTTAGGCTCAGGCTCAGGACCTTTAGCTTCTTCAAGGGCGCTTTGGTTGCAAATTTCAGATAGATCATCGTGCGTTGAGATACTGATCATGGCAGTTCAATTCGAAGACACTTTCAATACCGTACGTACGAATTCGAGCACTTCGCTTAATACGTTATTACGTCTGGTTTAAAACACCCTCCAATTTAAGACGCACCCCAGTTCTGAAAAGGGATTTTCGGGGGGGGGGGGGATGCAAGCAATACATTTCACTTTACGTAAAATTTACTACTGTTTTAAGGAGGTTATTCGTTCTTCGAGCAAAATGATGTCCTTCAGATTTTCGAAGACAGAGAGAGAGAGAGAAAAAAAAACTACCGCCAATTTAAGACGCTTCCTACTTTTCAGTTAGTATATTATTAAGAAAAAACACGTCTTTAATTCAAAATAATACGATATTTTGGGTCTGGGGACAAACAACGTAGTGCGAAATGAAAGTTGCTTACACTGAATAAAACTACGAAAGCCATCAATGACGATAGCAGGTATTCCTGTCGAGATTCGAACCGTGTACCTCCCGAATACGAAGTGGTGCATTAGGATGATATGAAACGTTTCCATGTCTCCAGGGCAACGTGCGTGCTGCAGTTTGCTTGTCGATTGCACCAAGTTCTGATACACGGGCGAGGTGGGGGGAACAGGAGTAATAGGGGAAAAGCAGCGAACTTGTGTGGTTTTCGAACGTAAGCGATTCAAAACTGTTAACTCAGTTGCTATTAGGACGACGCTACGGGAATTTACGATGCTGCTGCCCTCTAGCCTGCCACTATATCACAAGCTTATTATTACTCCATTCGGCTCCGTCTCTAGGCAACGGACGATTGTAGCGTTCGGAACTGAATCGAACTGAAACAGAGTTCTCAATTCATTACAAGGGGAGTGATATTTGTAGGCCACTCTGAATCTACTGTTGGGTCTACCATGATCTAAACTACAGTGCTCTCACAGCTGTATCCGGTTCTTTGAGAAAGAAGACGAGAAATAAACTATTGTGAGTGGGAAAGTAAGTAATTAGGATTACTAATTAACATTCTGATAATTAAACGCAACGCTCAATACCGCTGTCGACCCAAACCACAATTTAATATGTTCTGAAGCTGCGACAGCGTATTGCACAAACTTGCTGTTCGTTTCCTAAATCCTGTATACATAAAATTATCCTCCATTTTATCTTCGAATTTCAAAATGGCCGCTTTCAAATGGATCCTTCCACAAAATAATAAATTTCTTTCTTGGTTCCCGATTATTTACTACTTTACAGTCCACCACGCCCTTCTATATTTCAGACCAACCGGAAACAATACAGAGGGTAGAAAGTGGATGAATAAAAATGTGTGTAGAAATGATGGGATTATAATTGTCACATTTCCTGATCATCTAAAACAAAGGAGGCTAATGCGCCAGAACTGATAACGCTGTGCGTGTAGACAATTAGTTCCTAAGTTATTACTTACTACTGAGAAAACGAGAGAAGATAAAGGAATCAGAAGTTGGATGAATTCATAAAAGACATTCCTACATTGTTAAAGTGCTCTTTAGAAAACTTCCGGATTACTGTATTTCCTAAGCTCTGAGTCAGATCTTTTGTCCTGTATCTTTATGAAACCCTATGCTGCAAAGAACAGTTTTTACGAGAGTAACTCGCAAGGGAGGCCCTTCTCGCTGCCTGGGAGGCCATGCAGTGAACAAAAACGTGACGTAAAAGAAGGCAGAGCAAACTTCTCGTCTGTTGTCCCTTTGTACCAGGCACCGCGCCAAACGTATGGGAAAAGTGGGTGTAATATGTGAACAGCGGCGGTAAGTTTCAAGCTCCAGCCGCTTTAACCCTAAGCCAACAGCCCGTAGTATCACTAAGATAGAGGAAAAACCGACGGTGGCGAGGAATTGTGTGCCTCCCGGGAATTCAACCTTGGTCGTCAAGACCGTAGACGAATCACAGTGCTGACTCAGCTGATTCGGTCCGAGTAAGTTACATGCTTGTCCCATTCAGATATTTTCTGAACATTGAACTACGGACCCGACATACGGACACTGCCCACTCTTTATCATCTCCTTCCACTTCTAATTCTTGTTAATTTCCCCTCCTTCAAATTTTCTTGTTCTCTTTCTCTTTTATGATCTGGAGGTAGCATGATTCTCTGATACCTTTATGCCCTACCCTGCTGATGGAAGCAGTAGAATCCTATGAAATATTAATCATCTACCCTGACGAAGTAGGCAGCGGGAGTCTCTAAATCTTGGGTCAATAAACTACAATCTGCATGGAGGCATCAGGACCCTTGAAACATCGGGACACTTCTAGCAGTCTAAACGACGTCATGTCTCCGAAGACAGCAGTCTTCATAGTCACCGCTGCGAGAACCTCATCAGCAACTAACTGACTGAATTCCGGAATGACCGACTCACTAACAAATGGACTGAATGCTGACAGTAATCAACCTGTAGAACAACTGCTGAGTGGCAATCATTTGTAATGCAATCCGCAAAATTAAGCTCCGTTCCCCCTCCCCTACTGGACACTGTCATGAGCCGCATCAATCCAAACATCAACACAAGTTATTTTTGGAACGTACACTTTAATATTATTCTTCTAACTTTATCGTATTCTTCCATAAGACCGAGTTTCGGAAATTTTACTACAAAAAAATCCTACAATTTTTATTATTATTTCTTGGGTTATTTAACGACAGTTTTTCAATTTCATACTTTCTACTATCCATTGGGGCAACAATTGTGAATGATAGGCATGGAGATGGCGATCGTGTCATTATTTGAAGGTTACTACACGTGTACGGACTGAGGGAGTCCACAAGAAACTTCCGTCGTGCTAATAAAACTCCAAAGTAAGATTACAAAACTTGGGACATCTTCAATAAAAGGCAGGTGTGCCGAACATTCAAACAAGACCTACCTCCGCATTTCTTGCTTTTCCTTCGGTCTAGACCCACTCTACCGGAATTTCCATTATCCAACCGATGCACCTACCTCAGTTCAGAAGAGGGCCCTTTTTAAACTTTCTCCAGTCTCCACTTTATTTACTACTTTACCTCCATGAGCAAGTGCATTATATACAGTGCAACACCGACTGCTACTGACTTGAAGCGCCTCGACCGCCTTTATCTTAGGAAAAAGACTCTGGATTCTCACCGTATCAAATGCTGTGAGGTACCAACGCTGCTGTGGGTGCAAAGAAAGCCCTGAATGTCGCGTTTATATTAACAGCCGCTTTATCGACATATCAAAGACAGATAAATAGACACGATTGAGCGAGGCACAGAGAAAATGTAGGGCTTACTTGTCATTTGGTTACGTTACTTCTATTTGTGCCGTGAATCGATCGGTTGTGTTTCCATGGAAACCATTCGAAGATTCTTCTACCTTGCACATCCACTTCCTTAGGCAGTCCCTTGCCCCTCCGTTAATATATTCGCGACAGCCTTAAGATATGCCCGCCCGACTTCTCAGTTGCTTCAGTATAATGGCTAGGCCACGAAAGCGATGATTCGGGGTTCGATTTCGGGCACGAGGAATGTTTTTGTTCTCGTCTCCAAAAGTCCAGGCCGGCTCTGCAGCCCAGTCAGCCTCCTATACAATGGGTGACAGAGTTTTTCCGGGGGGTAAGCGGCCGGAGCAAGAAGCTCATCCCTCAACTCTATTTAGTGTCAAGGTTAAGAATGAGTGGAACTTTCCCTCTGCTCCTCACGCCATGGACAGGCACAATTTTGCACAGTGGTTCAATAGGCGCGGAAAGGGAATTTCTTGGACATTGACACAGGTGGTAGGTGGATCATACCACTGTGAGACCCATTACTGTACGAATATCTGTTCATCTCTCTCTACAGCTGTGGACTGTGCAGAACCTGGCCGTCAGTTGGCTACTGTCTTTCACTTAGTAGGTTCTGTGATCGATTTTGGGCTCGAAAAATAAGTTTTCATGACATTCCATAGTCCCACTTTTAGGATAGGGTTACAACACAGCACATTGAAATATTCCGTGGCCTTTCTTCCAGATTCTTCACAATTAATTATTCACAGTCATGTTCCTATGCGATATTACAGTTCAGAAACTTGATATACGATAGGCAAGAAGATGCTGCATGAGTTAAGTCAAGAATAAGCTATTTAAAACACTCGGAGGCAATTTTCTTTGAGAATATTACCAGTCCAAAATATTATCGCACAATAACACCGGTCCCATCCATATTCAGGTGCAACAGAGCTAGACATTATGTGCCATATTATTTTCTTGGTCAGTTTTGGGTAAAGCCAATCCAATTACAGGCATGATCGGTACTTTCTGATTTTATGCCAACACATCGTCCTTGGAGTTGTGGACATATAAAATAGTTCTGGAAAACTAGAGGTTCTTGTATCCAGTGCCACTAATAGTTATATACAGGGTGCTTATTCTATCTGATAACTACGTTCTGTCACTTCCTGCCACTACTCCTTGGCTTGTGTGGGCTGTTGGATGAGTGGAAATGTTAACAAGATAAATAAGTCAATGGGAACTGGCAATCGAAAGTTGTCAGATAAAATAATAACTCTACATAATAGGCTCCAACCTGTCGTTATGTATGTACCCAGTGGTTACAAACAAATGATAATAGTGTACGATACACCACAGTCGACATTGCAGCGTCTACCACTGCCCAAAAAAGGTTCACAACATACCTCAAGATTTCAGCACCAGTCAGTTGATACAGTAATGTTATGTTTATTACCTTAAAAATAATGTCGCCATATTTCATGAACTTTTCACTTTATTGAGGTTAGGCATCCAGGACCAAGTCTGCTTTATATACAAAAAACTTCACACATGTACAGAAATTTTCTGAATAGACTTTATGCTCTAAACTGTAACGATGTCCATAACTGCAGCAATGTTCAACTGAAATTGAACATGCTTAATGGTGTTGCTAACAGATGTGGCAGCAGTAGTAGTAGCAGCAGCAGCAGCAGCAGTTGTAGTAGAAGTAACAGTAGCAGCAGTAGTAGTAGTAGCAGCAGTTGTAGTAGAAGTAGTAGTAGCAGCAGCAGTAATAGTAGTACTAACTGTGTGACAGGAACTAAACTTATCAGAGGTCCTGTGGGAGACAAACCCCATCCACCATGTCTCTCACTGTTCTCTTTGCCATTAGAAGCACAGTGTTGATAAGATGACAGTTGCCACACTGAAGTACAGATGCAGTAAAGTAATGATGTGAATTCTGGAAGTGGAGGAACAGACAAGGTTCGTTGTCACAAGTACGACAGAATGGGAGAAAGGAGAACTATCATCATCATCATCACCACCACCACCACCACCATCATCTGTCACGAGTTAGGCCTTGACAGACTTGTTTCAGCCTCGTCTCATATTCTTTTCAAAGGTCTGCCAAGTTGTCTTCGTCCATTTGCTCTATAATTCAGCACAGCGGCATAAATGTTCCATCATCCCCTGCAGAAATGCTACAGAACACTCCAGTCCAGAGGCTAAAAAGTGGCAACCCCACCACTGTACTACCTAGCGGTAGGCAAGTAACTCACCCTAGGGAATAAAATATTACTTTCAAGCTTCGATGAACAGAACTTACACTACAAAAAATAGGTACAGTAGGTTGAGTCAAGTGTTTCTGTATCATAATTAAATAATTTCAAACCAATATGCTTCAGAAGTTTAGGCTAAGATATAGAAAGGCACTTCAAAAGGTAAGGTAACAAATACTCTCAAGCTGAGAATTGTATAGTGACTTTGATGCTCTCCATGAACAGTGTAACATTCCAAACACATGAGTGAGAACCATACAATGAGCTGTGGAACTGTGAGGTACTTTGGCATATGGCAAGCACACAGCTGTCAGTAGTCCTGTTGGTTGTGGACAAAACTGTACACACTACTCACCAAAATGCCTCATTCCTGGGTCACATCAGTTTAATCCATCTGTCCTCTCTAACAATAGCGTCTGCACGACACGCAGCGTCAACTGTAGCAGGCAAGGTTGGGATTTCAGGTCACTGCTTGTCATCAACATCTGTCCTGCCGTTGTCAAAAGCACTGCACCACATCTACATGATACACATGCAGTCCACACACATCCACCAAATGGCAATGAATTTTCACCAGTGTAACACTGTTTACACACAAAAATGGAAATGCTGCATTCTTCTGACATTTGACCATTTTTCCAACAGGCCTACCACTTTAAACTGACTGTACATGTAACATGATGCATTTAAGGTGCCCTCGCATGACCATATGATTATACAGATAAAATACATGCACTTGCTGTACAGTGAAATCCATAGTCAGATGATGTCACTTTACATCAGACATGCTGTTAACTTTCTTTTTCAGGCTTCCCTGTACTACAGTCCATACATAAAATAAAAAGTATTTTTGGGCCTAATCATCAACACTGCAGAAAACATCTTTTGTAACCACTTTCATAGTGAATTCAACTAAACCTGAAGGTCTTACTTATTTTGTAAGAACATGTGCTTTCACTTGGCGTGGTTGTCACATTTATTGCATATTGTAATTCTATTTGACTTTACTAAACACAGTTTCAAAGTTTCTGAGATTCACCTAGACTTACATGTCATGTCATTATCCACTTAGACAAGGACACAGTATCATTGCATAAATAATCATGAATTGGTGTTTATTCACACCATTTCTGTTTCAGATACTGTTACACCTAACGATCTATTGGTTAAAACAGAATGAATTTATCAAAAACACTCCCCCCCCCAATCAATGCCACAGAAATATCCAAACACACACACACATGCATCTGATGTATGTCATAGCAAACAGCACAATGTTACATTCAGGTGACCGTGCATCATGATACATTCTTATAATAAAACCAACTAGATGCACTAATTTCTCAAATTTATTTTTGGAATAAAACTCTACATGTTTCGGACAGTTCGTCTGTCCGTCATCAGGAGTGTTTCACTGTACACGCAGCAATGGTATATGAGTATATCATACAGGTTTGCTGACAACTTGTGAGCAGGATCCTGATCCTGCTCACAAGTTGTCAGCAAACCTGTATGACATATACCATTGCTGTGTGACAGTGAAACACTCCTGATGATGGACAGAGGAACTGTCTGAAACATGTAGAGTTTTATTCCAAAAATAAATTTGAGAAATTAGTGCATCTAGTTGGTTTTATTATATGAAAGCACAATGTTAATGCATCACCATATTAGCTGCTGTCATTGTCTATGACATGTTGAAACTGCTGTCTATGTGGACCCTGACAACAAACATGCAAGACCAAATAAACACCCCTGGCAAGTTTTGACAATCCAAACACGTGCTGGTGAATAAGAAAATACGTATTACATGTTATATATGAATGTTGTGGTTTGTAGCGATGATTTTTCAAAGGAACTCCAGGTGAAATTTTTGTTCAACGAATCCATTAAATGACCATATTCTGACATCTGGTGTTGAAAGACAGAGATGATCACTATCAAGTTTCAAATGTCTTTCAACTGCCTTCACACAATTCAGAAAGATATCACATATGATCCTCATACCCAATGTCACAGCATACAGAACCACATTATAGGGCCCTTTGGCCCAACTGACACAAATCACAATGTTATCCTTGTGCAGCCCTCACATCAACTGTAGGGCACATTTCAACAGATGTACCTCTTTATGTGGCCCTAAAATCCAATGTTACAGTATAAATGACCAGTAACAAACAGCTCTTTGTCTCAACTGACACAAACTGTGTAGGTGCCATTGTGTGGCTTCTCTAATGAATGCACGAAATGTCTCATTAGACAGTCCTCACATGCACAGTGTCATTGTCTCGAGCAGAAATATACAACCCTAAATGGCACAAATGACAAAGGCATCAGTATGTGGCCTGCCAAGCAAATATACGGAAACTGCCTTATTTGTAGGAAGGTCCACAGAAAGACTTGATGGTCTCAAAAATATTGTCTATCACCATCCTGGCTGGCTCAGTGAACTTCAGTGTGGGGCTGTGCATATCCTGCTGGTCTTCGAGCTCCTTCAGCACCTTCAATGCTTCTTCTGCAGATGGCAGCAACAGAAGCAGCACGTGCAAACAGTGATGAGGCAAAACAAGGTATAGAATCTATATTGTGCTGGTCAGAAAGTTGTTAATATTATAGTCTCCTAAGAGGAAATGCCATGCAGATTGGTACACATGCACCAAAACTTCAGACAAACCTTCTGCCTACATCTTCAGGTAGAAGCTGCAGGCTCTAAAAAATTATCACCTACCAACTGAATTACATGGCATAAAATGTACATTAAATCTAATCTCAACTTCATACACCAAACTGTTACTTAGACAGCCCTTAATGTATGTTCTTTTATTAGAGTGACAGACTAACTTTCACATCCACAAAACATAAGTTATGAATTTTTTAATACAAAATTTCCCTACATTTCAGTAATTAAACAGCCAACCAGACAAAGAAACACCACTTTGAATAACAGAATCTGAAGGCTCAAAATCTCAAATACTGAAGTTGCATTGAGTCCCCTGCAGTTCATCATTCACTATCATGAGCAATCATGTCTGAAAAATTCTTATTTGGATCATTTGGTGGGGCTCCTGCAATGCTGAGTTCTGTAACTTCTTCCGTATATTATCCTATATAAGGGGTGGTGAAATACAGAGTTATAAATAAATACACTATTACTACCATCCATTGAAAATATGGTAGGCTATATGTTGGCATCATCTCATGATATACACATGAGGCCATGAATGCAGAAAATTAAAACAGAGTTATCTAAAAAGTATATATAATTTTAGTTTAGTTTTTCTAGCATTCCTGGACCCCTGAACATGAGGTCACTATGATCCTTCAAAATGCTCTCAATCAATAACCCTGCTACTCTGCGTGACAACCCAAAAGACCTGAATCCTCAACACCGATGCTATAGAAACCTCAGACCTCACTGTCATTTGGTTAACTTTCATTCAAACAAGGCTACTTACAGGACACATTTCTATCACTATAGATTGATCTGAACTCACCTTCTTGTTTGCTGAAATTCATGACCTGAAGGTTGTCAGTAAGACCGTGAATAAAGACCTGATATTCCCCCTCTGCATTAGCCATGAGCAATCCAACATCTCTATCCTGATGAGCCAGTAGGTAGAGGAAGATCAGACCTCTGCCCAGCAGGTGCCTGATATCACGAAACAACCTGTCATCTAAACACAAGATAAACGTAAGGTAGCTACTTTCAAGCAACACTTCTCTCTTTCGTGATGTAGTGCTTAAAGCCTCCCGCCTCACATACTTCAGATCTCTGGTCCAAATCTCGACTCAGTGACAAGTTACCTACATTGTTTGTGAGAGTCATCAATTCATTCAGGAAAATGCTGGGATATGTTGAAATAGGCTTTAACCATTTCCTTCCACAACACCCTTGAATTCACTGTCATAATATCTGAAGGATACAGAGGAAAAAGAATAAGGAGAAATGATAATCAGAATTTGTGTATGGTTTACTCATGTCTACATTTTTCAAAGAAATAACAAATGCAATCTTCCTATGAAAATTGTGGATAATATAACACTTCAGTAGTCTGCACATAAGGTATACTGCACTGACATAACATTACTCTAACGACAAATTCAGTGTCCTACAGTGTAGCCAAGTACACGTTATCCTGTGCTGAATTAAGCCCTGTGCTACACAGACTCATGATGGGCGTGCACATACAACATCACGTGTTCTTAACCACATCAGTGGATGCAGCTCAGTTATCAGCTTCAGCCCTGATCACTTTATCTGTGGGGTAGGACCCACCAGCATCCAGCAGACAGAAGCCTGGGTGAATCCCAGATCCAGTCTTGATGCTGTGAAGAAAAGAAAAATTTCTTTCCTCCGCCTGGAACTGAACCCCGATTCCTCGGTAGTCCATCCCACACCTTACACACTGGGCAATTCCATGATCTTCTTTTCCCTTATACCCTTAATTTACAATGTGATGTTACATTATCAACACAGTCAATAAGACAGACCAAGGACATACCACAACTCACCTTGGAAGTTGCTCTTTCTGATATGCAAGTAGCAGAGATGAAGCAGCATGATGGCAGCCTCTATGATGCGGGCTCTGCATTGGCAGTCACATTGCTCCACCTCAGAGTCATTGGAGCCAATCCAGTTGGGCCCCTTTTCCTGCTGACTTGACACACACACCAACCATTTGATAACATTGCTTGCCAGTACCACATACTGATTGATAGTGGCGCGCTGAACAAGCAGCATCCAGCATAACAGTGCTATCATGCACGAGTCTGAAACAAACATTCAGAACTGCAAGTATCAACACCTACCACAAACCATTAAGTTTTTTTTTTTTTAATTCTTATAATAAAACCAACTAGATGCACTAATTTCTCAAATTTATTTTTGGAATAAAACTCTACATGTTTCAGACAGTTCCTGTGTCCATCATCAGGAGTTTTGCACTGTATGCACATTGGTAAATGTGACACAGGTTTGCTGTGTGTACAGTGAAAAACTGCTGATGATGGACAGAGGAACTGGCCAAAACATGTAGAGTTTTATACCAAAAATAAATTTGAGAAATTAGTGCATTTAGTTGGTTTTATTATAAGAATGTATCACGATGCACGGTCACCCGAATGTCAATTTTTTTTATTTTTTAAATCCCTTCATATTACCAGATCCTTTAATTTTCTCATATTGTAAGAAAATAATAATTTATATAAACTATGTGTAATGGCAGCTCCCTTCATATGTACAATACAAATTTAAAGACTGCCAACAAAATGGACTACAGTCCTTCTTGAGAAGCTGAGACACACTCAAATAGTCAAGAATTTCCTCACATCACATTGAACATGAAGGAACATTGCAACATGCACAACAGCCTGCACATATGTGATTAAAATGGCATTACTGCAGCTAAACTTACCTCTGCTAAAGTATTCAACTTCCTCATTAGAACCAAGATCATACCGGGGTTTGCCTGCAATGTGGAAGAATACAGACTGACTGGGTTTGAACACACTGGCAATTAACTCTCTCATGTCAAGAATATCTAAAGACTGAGTTCCTACATCACACACAACACACTGCATTTCCATTACACAAACCAAGTAAGTGGAAACTGTTGTGTATTTAAAGAATAATACATGAAGCATATACAGTTTTTGGTAAAATGTAGAGAGCTGAACGTTAAAGTAGCTGGTACATACTTCCCCATATTCTTTAAAGGGTTAAACGAATGTCGTGCAAAGTCGAATATTCTTGTTATTCGGCCTCAAACAACAAAAACCTTTACACATGAATATTATTCTTTTCATAACATATTAGAGCACATGATTACTATACATACACCACACACTTTGACGTTAAAAAGACCGCATGTGCAGACCACAACTGTCTGTGACCTAATATCAGCAACTAAACCAGCTGGCAGGTTTTCATGAAATTCAGATGAATCCTTTACAGGATGGTGTCAGGCAAGCACAAGTTTCATGTCCAGCTGATAAGACACACTTTTTTTAAAGGCATTAATGAATTTGAATCCACACTTTCCAGATTTCTTGAAAAATTTTTGGTGAAATTCAGAGACATGGTACAGCATATGGTAGCATCAAACCAACTTTAAAATTAACTAATAATGGGGGTAATATCAGTCAACAAGGCAATCCATGCCTCACCATTACTTCAGTAGCATTTAGTGATGTGGGCATTCCCAATGCATGCAGCAATGAACAAGTTAACATTACTATGATGCTATTAAAAGTTCGGTCTCTACCTGCCTGGGAAGATGACTGAATCCTTTACTAAGAATGAATTATTCATGACACAGATCCTGGTACAGGCAGAGATACATCAAAGGCCTTTCAACTTGCATACAAACTGTATAATAATACAGTAATTACAAGATACAGATTAAAAAAAAATTACCTTTCACAAAATACACTACTCCAATTGTACCACCAAGATATGGAGATGGACCTGAGAACAAATAAAAACATATAAGATATGATGGTTGTTCAATAAGTAAGGCTCTCTTGATAATAAAATCTACATGAAACAACATAACACAGTTAAATGTGGCTCACTTACTCCATTTAAGTATCATAATTATTCAACATGAAACCTGTGCACATTGATACATTTTCCCTATTGTGGAATGCATTTAAGAATTCTATCACAGGGGACATATGGCTCTTGCATTCACAACGACTCATGAACAGCAATTTATTCTTTCTCATCATTGTACAGTTGGCGACTTCCCAAGTGTTGCTTCAGTGGCCCATGGTCAGGTCCACAGGGTGGATGGTCTAGAAGGTGCCAGTGAAATGAATGCAACAATTCTTGTGTCCAGTGCAGACTCTGTGGAGTTGCACTGTCATGCCACAGAATTACACACTGCAACAGATGTCCACATCTCTCCTTGCAAATATCCTCACGCAGCTGTAACAGCACATCACAGTCGGCGTTCACAATGGTTTGTGGACCGGACCATGAATTCAGCTGGAATGACTCCTGCATCCCAGACTATAGCTGTCATAGCTTTCTCAGCAGAGTGACACACTTTGAATTTTTGACTTTTGGGAGAAACTGGGTGTTTCTGCTGCATTCCAGCTCATTTTATTTGAATGAAATGGCACATCCATGTTGCATCATCTATCACTATGGATTCTAGGAACTTGCTTTCTTCTTCTGTAAGCCACTGATGATATGAGAGAGCAATCTCCAAATGTCAATTTTGTGTTCTTCTGTCAGACATCTTGGTACCCAGTGTGCACAAATATTCTGCACTATTCCAGGTCTACACAGACAATATTGTGCACAGTTCCAACCAACAGCTCCAGTGCAGTGAATAAATATCAAATTGTGACCTGTCAATTGTCAGGAATCATTTCCTCTACTCCTGCTACATTCACATCCTTCCATGATGTGTTTAGTTGACAGATGGCATGGTTGTCCGTCTGACAATTAACAAACTCTCTGTGCCAATTTCTAACATTCCGCACTGTTATCATGCTTCCACTACATACCTATACAAACTGCTGGTGAATTTCAGTAATTATCTGCTGCCCATTAAAACCTAAATGTCCTTCAAAATTCTTCACGTGACCAAGCTTCAAATACCATTGGCACTGCACAAGAACTTGTCCCTTGACTGGACTCATGCACGCCATCTGTTAAATGTTATCCCTAATATACAAGTGCTACAACCTATCAAAAAATGATAAGCTTCATTAACACAAAAGTTACAGGCTGGGGAACTGTACTTACCAAACATGCCTCACAATAATGGTTTCTGATATACAAGATTTGACAATCTTGTGGCAGCTTAAGTATCAAGCACGTGATGTTCTACATGTTTCAGTTTGCATGAACCATCATCAGTTACTTCTTGTTACAACAATTTAAAAACGCAGGTACATTTGAACTTGCAACAATCCTGTTAGTGAGATCTCACCAAATTTGGCTAATTATTAAAATAATAAATATACATCACATTTATACACTAAAATATCCAAATTATGATGTAACTAAAAATAAAACAGAAGTAAAAACAATTTATATTCTTTTCAGTCTAAACGGACGTGCTGGTTCTAATAAGATCCTTCCTACTATTGTGCCTTGATTTGTTTTTTTTTTTTTCCAGCTCCTGCTTGTGCTTTTTGATGTAAATTATAAAATGTACTTTTTCACTCTTTGTTTTTATTTTGTTCTTATATGTTTTCAAATAACAATAAAAATAAACTGTCCCCAAAAAGAAGTACATCGTATAATTTATGTCAAAAAATATGTAGAGGAGTTGTGGGAAAGAAACAAACAAAACAAGACACAAAGGGAGGACTGACCTTATTTGAACAAGCAAATCTGTTTAGAACAAGAAGAATATGAAGAGTATTACTTATATTTTATATATTATATACTTATATTTTATTTTATGAAATGCGGGGAATTTCTTGACTAGCTGCAAACCAGTTAGCTTCTCAGAAAGGACTCTGCACTATAGAGTAAGTAAGTAAGTACACCATAATTTGAATATTTTAGCCTATAAACATGATGCACAGTTCATATTGTAATAACTAGCCAAATTTAGTGAGATCTCAGTAACAGTACTGTCGCATGCTCAAATGTACCTATGTTTTTAAATTGTTGTAAAAAGCAACACCAGATGATGTTCATGCTAACAAAAATATGCAGTACTGTGTGATATGACATTGAAGTGTTGTGATGGGTGGCACATTTTTGTTTGTTGATGGTACAGAAAAACACAATGGGATGAATCAGAATAAAAAAAAAGAGTGGGATACCACTTACCTGTGCCACGACACAGTGTTGCCATCATGCTGCGATACTTGCCAAGTGAGAAGAGGAGGTCAGTGAGTTCCATCAACACATTCACAGATGGACGGCATAATATCAGATCTCGCACTATCCTTGCCAAAAGTGGACACCTTCAATACAAGAGTTCTGAGATAATCAGTACAGTGTACAATAATCCCCCAAAAATCTACAGGGTCTCTATTTTAACATGACCCTAAGTACAGTGGATTTATTGCTCAGACAGCCTGCATCTGCCGTAATATTCCATGACATCAGCAGTGCTCAGGGCAACAGTAAAAGAGAGGCACTGTACAGTAAATATTATGCTGTTTTATCAGATTATCAGCACTCTGTTGGAACCAATAATAAACACTGAAATAAAATTACATCACAAGAATGAAAACTGTTGTTACATGGTTACAAGCAGAAACAGAATAAAAAATATGTTTCACATTTATTGCTGTTTTTTCCATACAACAGGAGGCATAATTCAGTGGATATAATGACTAGGCTGGACGATTAGGAAATTGGAATTTTATTCCTGGATGTGGCAGAGATTTGCCCCTGGGCTGATCCAGCTTCATATCCATAGGTAAACTGGTCATATGCTTGGAGATAAATAATCCAAGAGTGAAGCTGACTGCTTACTTCCATATAGTGCCAAGGTTAGGAATGCTGGGAGTTATACCTCCACTATCCACATATCATAGGATGGTGCTTAGTTAAGAATACGTGCAACTTTACTATCACCTCTTCATTTATTTAATGATAGTCTAACACCTACAATACACTAGCAGCAACCCCCCCTCCCCCCCAAAAAAACAATGTTCACACAAGGTAGGGCTATTAAAGAAAGTACAAAACTGCTGCCACCTGATATCCCTTTATACAGGGTCCGCCAGCGAATCGGACAATTTTTTAAGTGTTAAAAAAAATGAAAAGTATTGGATATCATGATACAGTTACATTTATAAGGAAGTACATACTTTAGCATTTGTAGAAATAAATGAATCAGTGGTATTGAAACATAACACAGAACATTAAAAAAAAACATAACACGTCATTCCACTCGAAATATTACATCCTCAAGATGCCCTCCATTACGCTGCTAACACTCAGCAAGCCGATCGTGAACACTACTCATGGCCCTATGTAACACGTCGACCAGGATTCTTGAAATCTCTTCCTGTATCCG
>Ga0131853_10005538_pt1 | contig 22789 bp, 21 predicted proteins | sample TergutLab28metaG_FD_92764 | JGI IMG/M metagenome (GOLD analysis project Ga0131853, IMG submission 92764) | Labiotermes labralis P1 segment gut microbial communities from Petit-Saut dam, French Guiana - Lab288 P1 (version 2) (version 2) | ecosystem: Host-associated > Arthropoda: Insects >...
GATTGGAATTGTAGTGGTTGTTCACTGGGTGGGATGTGTTTGCAACCAGTCTTGACATGTTCGTACATGTCTTAGCAACTCATGACACAAGTTGCAAGTGGCTGCGTTTGTTCAGTTGGTTGTAGTAGGTCGCGGAAGTAACACGTACGTTTAGGTCGTAGCGATTTTTACGATGTGTGAAAGTACCGAACAACGCATTTGCATCAAGTTTTGTTTTAAAATCGGAAAACCCGCAACGGAAACGTATCAATTATTGCAGCAAGCATACGGTGAAGATGCAATGGGTCGTACACATGTAGAACCTCCGTTGAAAGTGACCCCCACTCGGGATGACCGTCAACATCGAGAAACGAGGAAATGATTGCTAAAGTTAGAACAATCGTTCGCAATAACAGGAGACTGACAGTATGAGAGATAGTGGATGACTGTGACATCTCTGTGGACTCATGCGATGCAATTTTTACCGACAATTTTCACATGAAACGTGTGTGCACGAAGTTTGTGCCGCGTTTGCTAATAGATGACCAACGTGAGCAATGTCAGACAATCGCCCGTGATTTGTTTGAGCGTTCGTGTGAAGACGTGCAGTTTCTTAAGAACATTGTGACAGGTGACAAGTCCTGGGTTTACGGGTACTACCCAGAGACAAAACAGCTATCAACACAGTGAAAGGGTCCCACGTCTCCGCGACCAAAGAAGGGGCGCCAGGTGTGAAGCAAAACAAAGGTCATGTTACTGGCATTTTTTTATTCTGTGGGTATCGTACACCACGAGTACACTTCCGACGGACAAACAATTAACAAGGGATTCTACATGGAAGTCTTGCAATGTTTGCATGAATCAGTTCGCTGAAAACGGCAGGACGGCGACTGGATCCTGCACCACGACAATGCGCCTGCACACACTTCACATCTTGTGCAGCAGTTTTTGGCCAAACACGGCACCGCTCAGTTGCTGCAGCCGTCATACTCACCAGATCTCGCACCATGTGACTTTTTCCTATTCCCAAGGCTCAAGAAAGTTCTGAAAGGACACCGATTTGAGGCAACGGAGGACACTATTAGACATCCCGAAAGAGGAGTTCGCAAAATGTTTCCAACAGTGGCAGAAACGTTGGGCGAAGTGTGTAGCTGCGGAAGGGAACTGTGTTGAAGACAATTAGGGTTAAAACCCTGTAAGCCATATCTACTTCATGTACTGTGGTCAGTCTGGATAGTTTTTGAACAAACCTCATATGTATACTAATGGTCAGCCTGAAGATGAGCATCATATCATCAAAAAATGTTGCCGTGAATTAATATCAACAACAACAATAATAATAATAAAAAACCCTAAAAATTAATAAAGCTATGTTGGTGGTGTAAAGTGCTATGTATTATGTAACATTTAAACTGGAATCTTAGGAAATATGTGCATAATTCTTATTATACCAGCACAGAAGCTGCATGTATCAAGGGTTTTATGACAGACTCACACCAGCTGCCTTTCAGCAGTCAAAATGCAAACATGCTTTTTTCATATGTGCAACATAACTTGCAAAAATTTGTTTAGGAACACGTTTCCCAATATTCCTGTACTGATGAAGCATGGTTTTACATTAGTACATTAATACCTCTTGGTTCCATTTTCTGCAGAGAAATGGTAACAGCAGAGTGTTTGTTACCAAGAACTATTTAGTAATGAATTTTGTATCATTGTTGTAAGTTGGCGAAGAACATTGCTGGTATCAGTAAGATGTGCCTGTGGCACACACAACATAATTAGCATTGCTAGTCATAAGAATGTTCTTTTGTGATTGTATTATTTTTTTAAAGTTGTGACCCTTCACTGTTCAGATCTAACACCACCAGATTTCTGTCTTTGGGGTTTTTTGAAAGAGGATGTCTACAAAGAAACCTGCACAGATTACATGAATTGGAACTAAATATTCAGCTGTACATCAGGCATGACTGAACTCTTTATTGGGTCACATCAGACACAAAAAAGACTGTGAAGGGGAGGCGTCTACCTCAGTATATACTTTTCCATTTATGTCTGTGTAATTTTACCTGATGATGGCTGAAATATGTTGTAGTAGATGCATGCATGTTGTTCAAAGTGTTGTGTTTGCTCTGATAATAAAAACAGGTGTCAACAACAAAAGGAGTGAATGCATGCATTCCAGAGGGTGGTAGAAACTTCCAACAGTTCATATAACACTGTGATTTTCTGTTTTGAATGTTTTTTTAAAATCATTTTTCAAGAAATGGGTTGCATGGCTTTTCATGTAATCTATAGGACCCCTGCTGCATAAGAAAGTAAAACACCAGTTATGTTACAGCCAGTGGTTTTCACAATTACCTGCTTTGTTTGTAGATTATATTACAACCATATTAAGACTAGAGGGGTGACATCTCACAGTCACCGGTTTCTGTGATTACAGCAGAGCTTGGTTGATACAAGGCATCAGTTTATAATACCCATCTGTAATTAACAAATCATTTCATTTGAATGTCTCCATATTCTTCTTCATAATGTTATTTGAATAATTACAATTATTTAAATGTTAAGTAGTGATGATAAAAAGTTGTAATATCTCTGCTGTCTTTGAAATGTTGTGTTCTGTATTGCCAATAAATGAAGTTCTGTGTTCCTTCATTCTTTTAAGAGAGGTTTGTTTGATTGAACATTTCATATGAGTGCTTTTGAGTTTTTTCAGAATGTTGTTTGTATATCTGAACTTCATTCAAATATTAAATTGTGATGAACACTGATGTAACTGACAGTTATTGTAGTTTCCCTCTATATAGTGTATATTGCAGGACATGAGGTCAGTACTGCAGGATCTATTTCCAGCAGTAATTCTGAGTCAGAAATGTCATATATACGTAGGTCTGATTCACAGTCGTATAGAGCTAATATAGTTACAGCATTGTAAATAAAGTAGAAATGATAGAATTATATTGTATATTACTGAGACTATGTTAATTGTGCAGTTCCAGTTGCGAGTTCACTATTCATGCAGATTGTTGAAAGTGGCCTGCATTTCTTTGGACTCATTTTCTGATTCATATGACCAGGGAATATGTAACTGTACGAAGGACTGCAGTGGTATTATTTTACATAAAAATCCAACTAATTTACTAATATATGTAAATACTACTTTATCTACACTGTTACACTCCTACATATTTCATCTCTCTAGGGGCCATCTTCAGAGAGTACTGATACATTTCTTGAGTATTAGTTAGATTTTTATGTAACATAGTGACACCAGCGCATGGACATGAACAAGATAAAGACTACAGTGTTTTTAATACACCTAACAGCATTGAGAATTTGTTAAGTTCTTTCTTGTTCAGCTTGCATGCATATACCATGGCTTTCATGCAACCCTGTCCAAGTTAATCTAACACATTCACATCCGATGATCCAAATATGATTCATCAGTTAGGAATTTCTGATTCAGGTACTGTATGATGATGTAACTTAAATGAGGGGGTGCTCCATCATTCTGGTAGTACATCTGACATTGTGTTAACAGAGGAACATTCATTAAGATGTGTGGCAGTTCATGTTGCTAAAAGTTGTCATGAATATCACCTGCTAGATGTTCTGGGAAGATGTGGTGTACAGTTATATGGTCACCAGTAATGCTGTGTGTCTACAGAAAAGAGACGTTCGGAGTTACTTTTGAGTTCATGTGTGTTATCATGATCCCATAAATCAGAGTTTCTGGTACTGTTGACTTCACCACGGGTAAAATGGGCCACATCAATGAAGAGAAAGTTACAAATGATTTGATGGTTAGCATTACTCCAGTGGCAGCACTCCATTCAGCTACCCATGCCCAGAATTCATGATGGTGAATGCACTGGGTCTGGTATGGATACAGTCTGTCTGTATGTAACATTCTGCAGACTCTCATGCATTGAACACTAAGGTGGCTGTAAATGCTATGTGTGATAGTGTGTGGCCTCTGGTGTACTATGCCAATAATATTTCCTTCATCTTCCACATTTTTTATACTGGACGTTCAGCACCGTTGTCTACGCTCAGAAAGGAACCTTTTTCTTGCATGTAATGGTGAATGTGCCTGAACACATGTGAATTAGAGATTCAACATCAAGATACTGTCGCTAGTATTCTTCAAAAGCAGCAGTGGCATTACCATAGTACAACATGTACACAATGTGGATATCCATGTATGATGGGAAAACAGCATATTTACTGTTACTTTTTACTGCATGTGATTCACAACATGAACTGACTGTACTGTGTGATATGTAACATACTGCCAGCACTGTCATGTTGACATGAACATGGCCACTTCTGCAGGCAACCCCTGCACCTCAGCTACCCATAGCTGGGTAACATTTGTGAATTGTACACATCTGTATAGATATTTCTGGCTCAGAGTTACCTCCAGAACTGGATCCTGTAGTGCTGACCTAAGTCCTGGAATGCCTTGTCTAATACCTTTGGTGTAAGTCACTCCACAAAGTGGCAGCACTGTGGTGGATGATACTAACATGTGTTTTGCTCTAAGAGTAAGGGAACAACAAATAAGAGAGGACATAGATAGTGAATATTATAGCAGACTGCCATTTGATGGGCACATGGCTAGTGTATGAAGGAAAGCTTATTTCTTGTTTATTGTTACTGACTCCTCTTAAAATGCAGTGGAGAAAGTGAGGCAAAGATTGTTATTTTGGTAGATTTGAGTTTACTATATGGAATTGATGTTACTTTTGTTATTTAGAAACTATCAGATTGTGTCCGTTATATTTTGATGTAATGAGAGCTTTGAAGTTGCTGAAATTAGCTTCCCTGGCAGAGGAAAGAGTAAAGTTGTAATTTTTGAGTGATTATACTGTGTTGTGCTAGATTGATTTGTCAAGATTTTAATAAATTGATGTTATTCTCCAAAACAAAATGAGAGCAGGATTAGATCTCATATTTGCATATGGTAGAAATACAATATTAAACATTGAACCCACTAGCATACCGTATTGCAGTCTCTCAACAGACCATCTTAAATATGTGGGATATAATGCTGTCATGATTGACAATTTGTTACTGACGTTTCGGAGGTGCTTGCTACTTCCATCTTCAGAGTAGTCTTCTTTTTTAACTACCCTGAAGACGGAAGCAGCAAGCTTCTCCGAAACGTCTGTAACAAATAGGCTATGTCTGGATCAAAAGTGGCTTTAATAATGCAGTGCTCATTGTTTTTTTAACAAAAATTATGTGAAAAGGTTCTGACAGTGATTAATTATATTTAATATTTCTGAGTTTCTGAACCTAGTGGAATTGAACCTGGAAATTCAAGTCTTCTGGAATATGAACATGTTTGACTAAGCAAGTATTTCCCAATTTTTAAAGATTATAGTTCCTTCGTGTTCAGGTTTACTCTTCTTAGGCATCTTGACCCTGAAGATGAAGGCAATATGATCCTATAAAACACTGAGAACTCCTTACCCACTGGCTCAGTTTCACATCCCAGAAGACCTATCTTGAATCTTCAGCAATGCTGCTGTAGGAACCTCAGTCCCACATAGTGGAACATTTGGGTAAGGTGTCTGTTTTTGTAATCAGGTTACAAGGTGAAGAGGCACCTACTTGGTTGTGTTAGAAAGAGCTTTAAATGGCTGTTTCTAATGGACCCAACTCAGTATGTTCCTGTCCATCATTTTCACTGTGGAAGGAACAGGTTCTAAAACATTATGTTCCAGTCAGAATACCAGGCAATGAAGGAAGTTCAGAAACTAAGTAATCTTGAATGAAAAGTATTTATTTTTGTTTTCTGCAATGTTTAGAAAATTCCACATGTTACAGAATCTTGTCTTTTACCACAGTTCAATTTGTGGCAGGGGCAAGAGATTTTTCTCTCCTCCAAAGTGTCAAAATCGGCTCTGGGGCCCTGGCCTCTTATTCAATGAGTACTGGTGATGGAGGTGTGAGCTGACCTCTCACCTCCATTGTCGCTGAAGTTCAGAATATGTGGTGCTATACTTCATGCCTTCATGTCATGCACAGGGACAGCTTTACCTTTACATTATTCTATTCACAGCATAAAATAATGGTGTTACAGGATAACAATCCGTGAAGCGGGCTTATTTGTGTTTGCTGAGGTGTTTGACTTGGGCCTAGTTCTGCAGTGGGACAGAGGAACCAGAGTTTATGTCAGGGCTGACCCCAGGTGGAAGGACAAGGTGAGTGGCTTGATGATTTAAGCTATTTGTGTGAAGATTATTTGAGTTTTAAACTTTTCTGTCATATTGTTCACACATTTCACATGAAGTATGTGGTATGAATGCATAGTGATATTGTTATGTTTGTTATTTTTGTCTGCATGTTTTATCCCTGACAGTACAGGGTGGTACAGAATAAGCTGTTGGTTTGGAACAACACGTTACAATAGGATTTATTCAAGTTTCAGAGCAGACATTGCACACAAAGGGATTACACATACAGATATCACTGCTTGAAAATTATGTCCTCCAAAAGTGCACCCTCTCTTGCAATACACCACTGTAATCTCGCTGTCAAGTTACGTATGACTGTCCATAGAAATGCTACAAGAATAACTACAGTCTCATATTGAATTTGGGCTATCAGCTCTTCAGTGGTGTGAAGATGTGCAAACATTTTCTCTTCAAAATATCCCCCACAACAAGTAGTCTGGAGCTGCTGGGTCGGGCGACTGTGGTGGCCATTACACATCACCAAGTGGCGAAATGGTGTGAATGGGAAGTAACTTCGTCACTGTTACTCAGTTGCTGCATCACTTACATTTTTTAGGGGTGAAATTTTAAGTCAGTATAGAGAGTTCTGGGCAAGCTTCCTAATGATATAAGCAGCATAAGGGTGAATTGTCTTGTGGAATGATGCAGGAGTTCTCACATGCTGTAATTTTTCATGTGTTCTTGCTTTTCTTCTTCTCCCAGCCATCTTGTCTTGCAGACTCTGCTTATTGTCATTGGTTCATCCCCCATAAAATTGAAGTAAATTTTGGCATGCGGCCTGTGCTACAGTTTCCAAATTCTCTCCGAAAAACACCCAGAGTCGAACACATGGTGCCTAATTGTCCAGTGCTCCATTGTAAACTAAGTGCAAGCACTAAATCCAAGGCCATGCAACACACAATCATACCTCATTTGTCTTCATGATGCTACTTGTCTACCCAGCATACTAACATAAAACCATCACCTTATTCTGGACCAAACTGTTTACAGATTTTGTGAAATTCAGTATTAAAAGTTTGTCACTGAAATCTGTTAGGTAAGTTCAGTTTTGATTCATTTGAATCTTACATCTGTATGTGAAACTTAGGTCAGACTTCTATCATTTTCCCCAAAGTGACCTAACAATTATAACATTTTTACATGATGTAAAATACAGGGCTCATTAGAGTATAAACTTTTTATTTGCAATATTTCATGTGTTGAATATTTAATAAATTACACTGTGGTCTTGTCATATGGGTGAAGGTGGATCACTTGTTGACCCATTCTGGTCCTATTCGTCCAATAGTCTCATTAAAGGTCTTCTTAGGTTGTTGGAGCCATTTGGTTTGTGATGTTTTAATAGTTACAGATGTATGTTGCTGGGATTTTATTAACATGTTTAATCCATTTGCTTTTATGTTTTGATATTTTGTTCCATATAGATTCTACTTTTAATTATTTTCCCATTTCATTATTTATTTTGTAGGCCATTTAAGAGCATTTTGCCTTTTCTCTCTTTAATTTCATTGCAGTAGCTGCTGTAACTTTAAAATAATTAAATGCAGTAGAAAAATTATTTACCCCTGAGCAGTAGACATGTCACACCACATCAACATTTTCAGTGCGGTAATTTCTGATGTGAAAATATAGCATAACATGAAGAAGATGAAAAGAAATAAATTTTAATTCCAAACGAAATAACCATCACTACCTAAAATTTTACATTTTACTGATGTCATCAGTGTGAAATTTTTCTTAAACAACTAGGGAATTATAATGTTTCCAGCTGATTCAATTATCTATGTCAGTGAGAAATATGTATATTTTCATGCATTATGGTTATTTATCTCTTGTTACTCTCACGGGAGTTCAACACAGGATAAATGAGGCAAGTGAAGCAAAAAAATTTATTTGTACATGCAGTCTATGAACATTAACATCACAAAAATTTATTTTTAATATTTGTTGCACATCGAATGGGTTGAATATTTACAATAACTACACATTGTTATTATTACAGGTTCTTATGAACCAAGTTTTTATCTCTTATGTTTTTGTAATGGATTTCTGACACTGTGTTATTGAAGTCTTTGTAGCATCTGTCATGTGGTCAGAGCTTACTTGATTCAATATTACCACTTGGTAACAGAAGTATTGCTTTGAAAGATGTATGGGTTAAACACTGATATGAGGACTGAAATTTGTTTTTAACATGTGAAACTGTCAACATTATAGGAAAATCTGCATTGTACATTATTTTGAAATTAATGTACAGTCTCAGAATCTTCTTTCACTGTTTCAGCTGAAAGGCTTGTGTGGTAACTACAATGATAACCAGTTAGATGATTTTCAAACTCCCTCTGGTGGTCTCAGTGAGGTATCTGCAAGGCTGTTTGGTGATTCATGGCGACTCCAATCTTACTGCCCAGAATCAGTCGATGTTGTAGTAAGCATACAGTTTAACTTTAAAATTACCATTAAGTTGTGATGAACAAGAAATAGTGTATTAATATTACAGTATTTTTGGGTATTATATCAGTTGGTAAATGGTTATCAAAATTTCAGAAGAATCGTCCTCTGTCTTCAGGGTTGCAGTAAACCGAATCATTGTCAAAGAAAGCTCTTCTTGAACTAGTCTGAAGATGGAGGCAGCATGTTCCATTGAAATGTTTGTACATATAAGCCGTCACTGGCACCACTGTGAGAACCTAAAACCTTTCAAAGGAAATTCAACATGAAAACACAAACTGCAAAAATATCCTAAGTTGGAAACACTGCCTCTCATGTCCATAAGGAGTTCATTATCATTTGAAGCTGTTACATTTGTGTGTATTACTTCAACATACATGGTCAAACACAAAAATTCTGGGTTTGATGGTGTGGTTTGCCACATACACCAGTCTATAGCCAGTTCTTTTTGGTTCATGGTGTGACTGTTGGTGACTTGTGAAAAACAAGATCAAACTTACTTGGTTTGTCTGTAGCAGCCTCATATGTAATTTGTGTTTTTATTTGTCATGGAGCAACTAAAGTGAACATCACCTTTTTATTTCAAACTTGGAAATGGACTGCAGAAACATACAAGGTGTTTATTACTATTTATATGCAGCTATATCACACGCATGTCTTTGAAGAGTGTGAAAGTTGCAGAGAAGGCTGTGATGTCCTCGAAGATGATTGAATGAGAAGCAGCCATTAACTGTCTAAAATATGTAAACTTCTGCAGACGTTTGTGAACTGATGGCCATAGACTATCAGCTTATCCAAAAATTGATGCACTGCACATTAACCAGAAGAAAATTCTTCATGAAGATTTGTGTAACAGCTAGATATGTATGAAGTTTGTTCTGTACAGTTTTATTAATGAGCTCATTGTTTCATGGTGATGATGATGATGTTTCTGGGTAATTGCAGTGTGTTAGAGACCAGTCACACACCAATTCTCCTAACTTCATATGAATTGACTTTTTTCTATTCTGTAAGTGAAAACCATCTAAAAGGAAGACCATTTCAGGATGGCAAGGCTGTCAAGAAGAATAATGTTACGAGCAAATAAAGTGCAGTTTTTTGTATGCCTTCCATGACTTCATTTATCAAACTTTAGTGTGTTGTGGTCAAAGAAGATTAATATGAACGAAAGTAAAATAACTTCATTCTTGTTTCATGTGCATCTGTTCTCATAGCATCAATCCATGGCCATTTGGAGGTTATGAAATACATGGAATGATGGACAAGCTGTCTGTCTCCACATAATCACTAGAAAAATTTAGACATTTACAACAGTATACCACATGGATATTTCCTTATGAAAAGAAATAAGAACTGAGTGTTTGTAGTATTTGTGTATGAATATATACCATTTCCATCACTACTGTTACCAACACCGTTATTACTATAAGCATCACTATTACCATATCAGCTTGAAGATTTTTTTGGCCTCGTGGAATTACTGTAATAGGGTGTTTTATCATCATAGGATTAAAATGGTAGTTTAATAATAGTGATTATCATTTTTTGTAATGATAAAACCCTACACATATCTGTGCACTAGAGGCCATTTGTAACTATTAGAGTTGCGTCTGTACACATGATGTATGCATTTGGTGTATGTGTGTGTGTATATGTCTGCATATGTCTTCATATTTTCAAGGATGCGTACCACAATACATATGTATGTCATGCAAACTCTGGGGGAATCCTTTTCTTCTGTAGCTTATGTTTAATGTTTTATGAACGTTATCAGTACATCCTAACTGGCAGAAGTATAGGTTTACCAAGGAAAAGATGGAGAGGGCAGTACCCAGTAAGACTAAACAAGCCAGAAAATGGCCTATACTCTATTGTTGCTGCTGGTGATGATGATGATGATGGAAGTTACTATAATCTGTGACATTTACAGGATACTTGCCTCATTCACCCAAACCGCAAGCTGTGGGCCATGAAGAATTGTGGAATATTGAAGTCCTCTGCATTTCAACCTTGCCACTCAGAGGTTCCACTGGAACCATATCTTGAAAGGTACTACTGTAGTTAGCTCTGCTACTGCATGAAATAACTGCTAGGCACTCTGAGGTCCCACTGGAACTGTATCTTGAAAGGTAGTGCATGAATGAGTTCTGTTTGCATGGAGAGTAACTGCTAGACACCCTGACATTACACTTGAATCATACCTTGCAAGGAAAAATGTTAGATCTGTTAGTGTGTGCAGTAGCTACCAATCAATCTGGGGTTCTATTGGAACCATACATTGAAAGATAACGCAGTAATTGGATCATAACATAACATAAAAGTAGTAATTAGATCTGTTTCTGCATGAAGGAACTGCTAGAAACTATGAGGTTCCACCAGAACCATATTGTGGAAGGTTACTGTTGGGCATGAAGTAAGACTCATTTAAGTTCCACTGAAATCTTATGCTAAAAGTTCAAGAACAATTAACTTTATAAATTTAATAAAATGAACAAATACATCATGTTTAGGGAGAGCCCCTAATAGTCTGTGTCAAAGCTTTGACATGTTTCAGCCCGAAAGGGAGCTTTGAAATACCGTATTTACTTGAATGCAGTGCGAGGTTTCTGCCTTATATTTGGTGCTTAAATATGTGAGGTCATCTTAAATTTGTATGTGAAGATCTGAACTGTATCCTGCCAAACTGGATCACTCTGAACCAGACCTTGTGGAACCAAACCAAGGTCTGCATCACCAAATTGTCATGTGTAGACAAAAGAGAGAACAGAGCGTGACTAAGATTAAATGAAACAGTCCCCCCCCACCCATTTTCTTTTACTTTGTCCATAGTCTAATTCTTTAAAGAAGCCAAACAATTCGGAAACAGATTCTGTTTCCTTCTTCAGGCAAAGAAGCACCTAACCTGGTGGAGCACTTCGATTGAGCTGTTCTCAGTCTCTGGGCACCATAGAAACAGTAAACTTAAACTTAAGAGAACAGATCTAGTCCCAGGGCAGTGACAGGATAGTGGCTATTAAAAAATTAAAAATTAACTACAAGACTCAAAAATAAAACCTGAAGCAATCAACAAATTAAAAATTAAAACACGCATATTTAAAATTCTCCATCTGTGGAGAAAATTGTGAATCATCATGGGTTCATGTAAGTTCATGAACCAAAAAATCAAATGTATTCTGTTTCTGTGGGTCATATTGGCATGGGAACGCATCTCACCAGTAGTGATTGTGAAGGGTTTTAAGATGTGCTGTATATCCAATGCAGTGGATGGGACTGATGATGGTTTGTTGTGGAAGGACAGAGAAGATATGGGAATGTTAGGATTGAGTGTGAGGAAGATGAAGGTACTGTCTGTGAAGGTCAAGACTGACACCATTTGGTAAAGGTAGATAGAATTTGACATGCTTTATGTATCAAGCATACGAAATTTATAACAAAATATTTTTTCTTAGCAGACATTTTATTTTTGGAGGTTCATCATAGATTTGGATAAATACATTTTTCCTTGGCAGAGATGTTTTATTTGGAGTTTGTCTTAAATTAGTCATCTTGCATTCAGGTAAATAAGGTAATATATACCTAATATAGAGTATTAGCGGTTTTTCCCTAAACGCAGCATGTTTGTTGGTTTGTTTCAGTTTATAAAGTTTAATTATAAAAACACAGGAACATGCTACACTGTGAATTAGCAATTAGCTCCATTTATTTGCAAAGTAAGTGACTAACAATGAGGTTTCACTTAAACTGTATCATGATAGGTAAGGGAGTAATTAGGTCTGCTGGCACTTGAAGTAACTGGTAAACAGACTGGGAATCCACTATAACTGTAATTTGAAAGGTAATACTATAATTGTTTTTGTCTCTGGATGAAGCAATGAATATACCCTGACAGTCCACTAGAACCATATCCTCAATTCTAATAGGGTACTGAGCTCTATTTGTTCATGACGGAATTGTTAGGTTCTCTGATTTTTCACTGGGACCATATCATAGAAGGTAATACAGTAAGTAGCTGTGTTTTGCATCACATAACTAGTACACAGTGAGGTTACACTAGAACCATATCTTGAAGTGTAATACAGCACTTAGCTGTGTTTGTGCACAAAGTAACTGCTAGACACTCATATTTTCCACAGGATCCATATTTGAAAGTTAATAATTGCTCAATTTGTGCATGAAGCAAGGTAGTAGAGTAAAATTGCCTCTGTTTTTGCATGAAGTTACTGCTAGCCTCACTGTCTAATTTAAAATGTCTTGAATTATTTGAAGTGCTGCTACAAATATGGGTTATGAATTGATTATCAGCACCTTTACTCTCTGAGGAAAGAAAATTGGTGGAGAGTAGATTTTATGTTTAGGAGATGGATTTAAATGTGATGTGATGGCCTGAGTTTTTCTACCTCAATTTTAAATTGCTACAGGTAAAAACACATGGAGAAAAGCAAATGGCATGCTAGGCCATTTGGCAGTACATTTTAGAGACAAGCATGTGGTTGCATAGGTTGATAAATGTTAAGGTTGATCATTTAACATTTTGTATACCATTGCCTTTTCTTCCAGAGGGAAAGCATTCAGTTTATGTAAGCCTCTGTTAAGACTCATTTCTATTATTGGCCATTACTATATTTTTATAATTTCTTGGTACCAAGTTATATTTGTCTGACCTTATGGCTTTTCTTCTGTTTTTGATTTAGCCTCTGCTTTAGAATTTTGGTTGTTAGGTACATTAGAGGTGTTAGACATCAGAGCACTGAGCAACATATTTGTACCTCAGAAGCTTAAAGTAAGTGAACAAGTTAGGATGTTATGTGATGAAGGACTTTTGTTTTACACAGGTTATATATTGTTCCTAAGGTACAGAAATCTTGGAGGCTACAATAGGCTGAGCATGTGTAGGGTGGGGGACATGGGGGAATGTAATAAATTTTAGTTGTGGAACTGTGAAAACGTCTAATTGTATACCGTAAGGAAGTGGGAGTACAACACTACAAGACAGGCAATGTACATATAACAAAACAATGAGGCATGTTCATGCAATCATTGTTGTCATGGAAAAGCAATAAGTATTAAATATTATGAGTGTGTATTAATTAGCCTCATATCCAGCATGCAATGCGCATGTACCATATTGTCATATGTGGTCTGCCCGACTCTACATAATTTTCCACATAATCTCATAAACAGCATGATTTTCAAAAACCAGTTATTAAATATGAAATGTGTGTTTTGATTTTCTCTGAAACTTTTGTCTGAAACATTTCTAAGAAGATATGAAAGTTATTATCAAAAATGTATATTGGTCTTCGTGTAAAATACCCTTGGTCCTTATCAGATTTTAATGAAACTTTAATCTTCTGGACACATCATAAAAAATACTCAAATATAAAATTTATGAAGCTAAGAGTTGCTTTTTGCAATTTTGTAAGCACACCTGAAAATGGGATTTATGGACAGAGATTGTAGGTGTATATGGTGGATGGAATTGTCTTCAGATCATGCATAATGGGTAGGTGTAGTACTGGTAATGCTGAACCTTCGGTTTTGCTACTCATAATGTTAGGATGTTATCCTGGCTTTCTTCTTTAGGTGCATTTTTGATGCATGTGGCTGTGATTTGGGTGGTGATTGTGAGTGCCTGTGTACAGCCATTGCAGCTTATGCTCAAGAGTGTAACATAAGAGGTGCAAGTGTCAAGTGGAGATCACAGCAGCTCTGCCGTAAGTGATAGGAGCAAAAGCACTGTCTTGTTTTTTATTGTCTTACTCTTCTCTGTTGTGGATCAGTGAGACTGAAGGCCCTCTGAATCTGTGTGGATGTTATAATTTTTGTGTAAATGAGTTTTTATTTTTATTATTTGGGTTCAGTTTTCTGTATAATTGATCCTATTTGCCAGTATTTGTCATTCCTGTTGTCATCTATGTAGGAACATTTTTAAAGGTTTTCTAAACTCAATGAAAGTTGTATTAAACCTTGTCTGGGGCTCTATGTGCTATAGACTGTCTTTATTGGTTGCTTGTGTTTTATATTACAGGTTCAGAATTTCAATCTGTGGTGGGGAGATGGAGGGAGGAAAGTTTGGAAACTACCTGGTGTTCGAAGAAATAAATATTAGGTTCACACTTATATCTTTTTGAGCTTGGCTTGTTTTCTCTTAGAACAATTTAGCCCTATTAAATACTCACAGTATCTCTGAGTGGGTTTCAGACAGGGTGTTATAATGTCAGCCAAAGTGGAAAAGAAGTTTGGGATTCTGTTTTGTAGTGTGTGTAACTGGGCTCAATTTCATTGTGGTCCTGAGTATGGCATTTTTCATATTATGTACTGGCAGATGTAGGCTGTCTATGTAATAGAGCTGCCAAGCTCAGGATACAGTCAAAGGGATGTGTTGTTTAAAGGATGGTGATGATGATATAAAATCTTATGGACACTGAAGTATATATTTTTGTGGGAAATATTCACCGAAGAATGGTTGGTAACCCACAGTTACTGGCAAAAAGTATAATGAGCTACATGTTATTCAAAAACTGTTTCCAGGATTCCAGTTCTGTAGGATGATTTTATTATATCAATTTGTAATAATACAGCTTCGTTATAATCTTTGCTAGAAGAAACAGAACGAGTGGAATTGTTACCTGAGGGATGTGTTTGTTTTTGTTGTGGTGAAGAATAAATGAACACGGTATATTGTAAGATATAATAGACAGGATCACGCTAATGGTGTTCTGGGCGCAAGCAATTTGTTTTCTGTCCCAACATTTTTAAATAATTGAAAGAATCTTAAGTGCAAAAGGAATTTTGTTAACCTTGCCCTTACATTTGTATGGATGTCCTAGAAGTTTCCTTACATAGAATATACCTACACGTCAGGGAAGTGCTACTTTATTTGAAAATGCAAATTGGGTACATGTACTCGTATAAATGATGCAACAGCTGATATAAGCAAGAACATTGTAACCAGAGTGTCACCAGCTGTTGCAGATAAAAAATGCAAGTTAAAATAATCGCAGCTACATACTTCACTGTTTCAGTGGAGTGATGTTTATGTCACCTGTGACAAGTGACTAATATCTTTATTGAGACATTTTTTTATGTATATTGAAATAAAATGTGCTACTTGGTCAAAAAAGTATCAGAGCAGCACAATCAAAGTATGGACCTGAGAACATCTTGAAGACATGCAGTAGCTGTCTGGGTGAAGTAGCTGACAGAGTCTGAGAGATAATATTAGTGAGCAGTGGGTTATAATCTCCACTAGCAGATGGTGGACTGAAGATCTGTAGGTTTTTGACCCTTGACTGGAGTAATGTTGTAACACTACATTTTGGACACTGTACAGTGGAGAAATTAAAATAAAAAAGACACATAAATACCTATGCCATTTCAGTGGTGTCTGTCAGGCACAGTGAAGTGGAGCAGTCTTCCCTTGCTTGGAGATAGGGAAGGAGCCAGCCTCCAAAATATTGTAAATTTTTATAACCTTTCACCTGATGGTAATTAAAATGGATCTTAAATGGATGGGCTGGATTCATCTGGCCGAGACACGGACAGATGACAGGGTCTTGGGGAACACCATAATGAGCTTGCATGTTTAAAATAGGGGACCGTGCTGCAAGGAGTGAGTGGAGAAATGAGTTACTTGTTTGGTTGGTTGGTTAGTTAGTTAGTTCACTGTATTTTATAGTTCTTGTACTCCATATTCTGGTGTCCTATGCTTCATATTACTGAATTGAGACTGGCTATCCTCATTTAGGTCTTGATGGTTTTTTATGGTCTTTCCTGGAAAATGTTCTGCAAATACTTGAAAATAGGCCATGACTGCTTCCTTCCACACCTCTCTTAGTTCATCTTACCATGTGACACTAATAATCTGAATTGCTTACACCATCTATAAATAAACTTTTTTTTATTTTCACAATGGCCAATGTCCAGGAAGAGTAGTTACAGTGTTAAGTATTGAGGTTGTTTATTCTTTTATTTATTTTTTTTATAGCAATCCAATGTGATGAGAAATGTTCCCACTACAGCCCATGTGTGCAAACCTGTCCAAAGCAAACATGTGACAACTATATTATTCACAGCAAATTCAATCAGCTGTGCAGTGAAGATGCTTGTGTAGAAGGTGTGTTGAAAGTGTTTTTCAATTTACTGTCTATCTCTGTCTTCTCTCATGATAACGTTAAATTGTTAATAGACTTTATGCTTATCTCTTTTCATGTAAAATCTACGTAGCTGTATTTCTGGCGTCATTTCCATCCTTTAGGATAAGATTATCATACTGTGTTTTCCTCTCCAGTCCAACTTTTGAATCACTTGGAAGTTACATTTGGTATAACACATTGCTATTGTGCAGCAGTAAGTTTGAACAAATAGGTGACTGCTGCAAGGTAACTTTGTGTAGAGTGTAAAATAAAAATGTGATACCCATACAAGAATTTCAATTGTAAGTTAGATGCTGATGAATTGCTTACTCAGTAGTGGGGATGGATAATATTCAGGATAGTCTCTAAGATAACACGGTTGAAACCTCTGTTTATGTTTTGGTACAGGGTGTGAGATTACTCCATGCCCTTCTGGCCAAGTCTTCAGTAATTTAACATCCCTTGAATGTGTGCCTATTGCTGCCTGCAAGCCATTCTGTTTGCAAATAGGTGATGTGATCTTCTATGAAGGTGATGTTGTGGAACAAGATGACTGCCACAAGTGGTGAGTTTACAGAAATGAGATTAGATAACCTCATGGCAGAAGGTACTCAGTAATTTAAGGGGATTGAATAGAACTGGGTTTTCCCATATGTCCTTTAAAGGATGAAGAACTTGTAATTTTTTATAAGCATTCAAGACATTTCCAAATTTTATGGAATACAAAGTTTTGAGGCCATGGTAACAAAATCTACAACATACTTTTTGTTCCATAGCTTCAATCCATGGTACTTTTCAAACATTGAACCAAGATAATTCAGTCAGTATAATCACTTGTTTATGGGCTTGATGACTGTGGTTTGATTCTGAGTGGGGGCAGAGATTTTCTCCTTTTCATTATGTCCAAACCAGCTATATTACCCAACCAACATCCTGTTCAGTGGATACTAGGGACTCTTTCCTCAGGGGTTAAGTGGCTAGGTCATGAAGGTGACCTGTCACCTCCATCCAGTAGTAAGGTCAAGAATGCATATAACTGCATTTTCCAATATATTTTCAGAGTATGATGCTGACTTTTTAAACACAGGGACACATTTATTTTTACCTTTATTTCTGTATCTGTACACATTATCACCACCTGTATCTGCTGAATTATCCCAAGTGTTCTGTTTCGTGACTTTTCCGAGAAAATTTACATATGGTACTTCTCTTGATAAGAAAGAAGCAATGCCTTTTCTGTGTCATGAAGCCATTAAGAATGTGGGGAAGTAAACTCCATACATTCTTAATTATGTCACTATTGTGCAAGCACTCATTGTATATCCTGTGTCCTTTTCCTGTTAATGACACATGACACATACATAGGACTATTTTCTGTGAGGTGTATTGCCTCCTTTCTGTTCTCATTGTCCTGTTTCTGAGCTACAGTACTGTCTCATTTCATCACTGTTTCTTTTGACATTTTTATTCTGAGAGAAGATACAATGCTCACACTCTGAATTTTAGAACTTGCTGGTTGCTTTAACCCCAAGGTAAGTGCCACCAGTTCCCATTTCATGGGACCATCATTTGGTACCATGTTTGTGGTGAAGATCTAAAAAAGAAAGATCAAAATGTAGCTACCAGGTTATGAACTCCGATCATCCAGTATATAGACTATCATTTCCCCACTACTACCTTGTGGCCAGGATGACTGATGTACTGCAGGATATGACGGCTGCATTTTGGGAGGAAAAAATTTTATATAATGTGAAATTTGGTACCGAAGAATGCTGGAATAAATGTCCACGTACATTTTGTTACTACATTTGTCTGTTAAAATGTTCAATTTGTTGAGGAGAAGGAGGTGATGATAGGGCAGCCAGTTCCTCTGAAACATTTTTACTAATCTAGCAAGTTTTATGGCCTCACATGCCAGAATCATAATGTTAATTCTCTTTGGCGACTCATTTCATACCATTCACAAAGTTTACTAAGCTATCTCTCTTCTGAACATTAGACTGATGCTGTTTTGGAGAATAATCGTTCAATTGTGTAGTGTTCTTGTCATGGTATATCACATTTAATATCATGCAGTTTGTGGATTTTGTCCATCCTCCAGACTATAAAAGTACAAAAATTTAACACTACAGGCTAATGTTTCCATTCTCAGGTATGAGATTTTGAGAACCACTGCTCAATTAGGCAGAATGGATATAGGTATTTGCAGCCTCTATGTCATGGGTCTCCAACCTCCAGCCCACCAGGTTGTATTATGCAGCCAGTGGCCGTATGGTAAACTGTGTACATACTATAAAAATTTCACAATAATTTAGGCAGTTGAATACTACTTGGTGCTGTTTTTCCACATGCGGCCCACAAACTAGCCCACAGTGACGGGTGTGGTCCTTTGCCATAAAGAGGTTGGAGATCCATGCTCTGAATCATGCAAAGAAATTTCTGTTTATCCTGAGAATTGTAAGAAATCCACAAATACAACCCCTAAAAAAATGTAGAATGCTTATGTGGTAAAGTAGACATTAGGTACAGGAACCACTGCTTTAGACAGTCATGTTAAAGCAGAGGTGACTGACAAGGTGTACCTGAAAAGTTTTGAGGCAGAAATTGTTAAAAAAATGCGGATGTTAAAAATTATTATCCTTCAACATTCACTTGTAAATTTATACATGTATTTGCACATTTATACGATTTGTATATCCTTTCTAAGAAGGTCCCATGTGGAATGCTTTTTAGTATGCTTGTAAATGCATTTTTAATTTCCATTATGGACTGGAAATACCAAAATTTCTAAGTCAGTTTGAGTCTCAGGAAGAGAATATAGTTGATGGGGATGGTGTCAGGCAAGTAAGGTTGATGAAGCAAGCACAACAACCTTCCTGTTAGCCAAAAACTGCTTCATAGTCTCAGTTTTATGCAATGGTGCACTTTTGTGCAACAAGAACCAATCTTTTCATTGGTACAGAACCAGTGTCACTCAATTCATTCCTTTTAAATACAACTTCGTAATATCTCTGTAATATGTTGCTTTAATGACTTGGCCCTCAGGAACAAATTCTCAGTGAACAATATTTCCTGCATCGAAAAAAATTACATGCATTTTCTTCATGCAAGATTTTTGGAACCACATTTTTTCAAGTTTGGCGAATGTTTTCCCATCTGTTATTCACTCTGTTACTTTCTTCCGGGATTGTACTCAAAACATCGTGAGTTGTCACCTGTAATAATTTTTTTAAATTTTAATTTTCTGTCGTGGAAAGAAGGTACTGATATAATTCACTCCTGTTTTGGCTCCAACATGAATGCTGGTGGAACAAATCTTGTGCACATCTTTCTGTGTCCTAAATTTTGCTCCACTGTCATGTGAACACTATACTTGCCTATGTTTAAAAATTCTGCAGTAATTCAGAGGAAGTTGTGACAGTCTTCAAAGAGTAGGTCTTGAACAGCTTCAGTTTGTTCATCAGGTGTGCCAGTGGAGTGGCAGCCACTTGTGGCATTGTCTTTCATATCTTTCCTGCTTTCATGGAAAGGGGCGTACCATTGGTAAATATCAGATCAACTGAGTGCACTGCTGCCATATGCATTCTGAATCATTTTCAGTGTTTCTAGAGCACTTTTTTTATTTTACACAAGACGTAATTCTTGTGCTTTGTTCATCGATAATTACAGTTGCAACACACAAAAAATTAATGTACAAAATATGTCACAACTCAACAATGGCTAATCACAGGCTGGCAAAACTTGACCATGTGTTAGTGAAAGTTTGATTCCAAATACTTTAGTCCCAACATCGCTCAATATATGGAACTTACATTATGGTTATGATAAAAAGTGTTTTAAAACTTTTAGACATGCCTTTTACACTAACCATTATGCTCTGAACAGTCATTATTATGACATACAGTGTTTAGAGTAACTACTCTGCTTGAAACAGTGTTAAAGGAGACAGTACATAGAACTATACACACTGTATTTGTAGTGGCCATTGCTGAAGAAGTGATATGTATTGTAACCACTCTGCTTTAAACAGTCAATATTAAAGCAGATGGTGTGTGTGTATTTGTATATATGTGTATATATATATATATATATATATATATATTGACCACTGTGGTTTAAGCAGTTAACTTTTTCATGCTGGAATTAAATGCTTGGAGGAGTCTCTGGAAGACTGGAATTTAAATTGGATGATGTATTTTTTTCATGCAAACTCTTACAGAGAAAAAGCATGTCTCTCAAACTTGTCCTTCAGATTTAATAAAATAAAATTTCATAGTCTGTTTATGAATTTAACCCCTCTGTTTGATGTTTTGAACATTAGTCTTTATTACATAATATTCAGATGTCCTTGGAATACTGACCTGTTACTACTTTCAGCACCCTCATATATGTGCTTCTGTCTCTCTGGAACATGTGAAGCAACTGTAATCCAGCTGCTTTACTCTTTAAGGCAACATAAGTGTCCTTCAGGTGGTATTATCTTAGTTCCAAGAAAGTGATTCTTTATTTATTCTCTTGCCCAAAAATGTGGATCAGTTTAGTTTGAGTTTCAAAGTGCTGTCAATTCCTCTCCCCTTCAAGTGAAATCTAAAATGAATGATTGAGTTTTTATGGTGATAAAGTAATGAGTGACATCATCCTTTATGCATCAGTAAACTTTCTTGTTTTTTATGGACAGTATTACAGTTGAGGCGGCAGTTTTGTGAAAGCAGTGATATAGATATATATGTCATGGTTAGAATGACCTGAATGTTTATGCTTTGCTTTTTTTGTGTACCATTTTAGACAAAGTAACCCCATGAAGGCAGTGTTTATCTGTCAAGTGAGAACAAAAAATGTTAAGCTATGTTTGCTGTTTTTAAGTCTATCATGACTCAGTGGTGGACCCTGGAAATTTAGTGGGGTTGAGGACTGTGTGTTGCACTCCACTGTCCCAGCGCCCCTCTCAGAATGCTCCTGGACCATTCCAAGTTACACCCAGGAACCCCCTTATACTTATGTACAGCTTACATCATACAGTGTATGTGTAACTGTATACAAACCTTGACTGTTACTTTCACAGATTTGTTTTGTTCTTTTGGCTTGATAATTTCCAATTTGATTATGCCACTGATTATTCACGACAGAGTCATGTGGCACTGCATTCAAAAACCATTTGTTTATATTCTCCTGATTTTGGACTGCAGAGCAGATGATAAGAAGAAGGTAGACATGTCAGCATATTCAGCATAACCACACCATGCAACTTTGTGTTACATAATTTATTTCATGGGCTGTGGAGGGCTCAGGTTAGTAGGGAGAGAACATACTGAGTAAATAAATTTTTGTTTAACTCTGGTGGACACAGCATACCAGCTGCAGGGTTTTGTGTTTGTCTCAGTGCTGTCTATGAATGTCCCATAATTGCTGCATTCTTGGTGACATAATAAGATAACTTTCAGTGTTTTCAGCATCGTACTGCACTTTATTGACATCTGTTGTTTGGCACCATGTGTTTAATTACATTCGTTTTGTTTCCTAAACTATATGTAGACCGTGTTATAAGTATATAAATTCTGCTTATTGCAGTACATGCTCTCATCAAAAGAAAGTATGTCTTGGTCAGCCGTGTTCTTTTACAACTGCTGTTCCATCAACCAGTACACCACCACCTTCAGTTGGAACGCAAGCTCCTACATGCAAAGGAGGGTGGACAAAATGGCATAGCCAGGATAATCAGAAGTATGGAACAGACAGTGATGTTGAGCCGCTTCCTACAGTTGATCAGATGGTAAGGAATTCGGGGACCAGCACAATGTGGAAAGGAAAGGGAAGGATGTAGCCAATGGGGGCATTTTTAATTGGTAACTAACTAATTTACTTGGAGATTCATAAACTTATTATTTCTATTTGGAAGAAGGAGAAACTGCCTGAAGAGTGGAAGGAGTCGATCATAGTACCTATTCATAAGAAGGGGGATAAAATAGATTGTAATAA
>Ga0131853_10005540_pt1 | contig 22781 bp, 26 predicted proteins | sample TergutLab28metaG_FD_92764 | JGI IMG/M metagenome (GOLD analysis project Ga0131853, IMG submission 92764) | Labiotermes labralis P1 segment gut microbial communities from Petit-Saut dam, French Guiana - Lab288 P1 (version 2) (version 2) | ecosystem: Host-associated > Arthropoda: Insects >...
GGACGAAGGAACATAGGACGACCGAGGAAGAGATGGAGGGACCAACTTCATCTTGAGGATCAAGGAACAGGAAACACACCTAACCCTTCAGGAACATGATGATGATGATGATGATGATGAAATCTACATCATCTAGTGCAACACAAGTGAAAAATCGGCAAAAGACAATCAGTACTGACGACAAATTAGAAGTATTAAGCCAACTTGAAAAAGGTGAACAAATTATTAACATGTGCCATAATGTTAGATTCAATCACAGTAACATAGTACAATTCGTGATGATGCTGATATAATTACAGAAAAAGCTGTCAGGAACTAAAGTGTTTGGTAGCAAGACGACCATAGTCCCATCAAAAGGAACAGTACCAAAAACTATAGATGTGGGTCTCCTATATTTACAATGCATTAGAAATAAATAAATATATTGTAAAGAAATGCCTAGACACTGTATATACAGTAGATATACAATTGACTGGCCCGTATGTCCATGAGTGTTATTGTCATACACTATATAGGATAAGGCTGTTAATCCCCTAATCCCAAGGAAATACACTGTAGGAAATGAGAATTTTGTGTTAGTTTCATGTGACATTATTCAGGAATGTAACCCTAGCATAAAAGGAGACCTGTCTATACAACTATCAATATCAGACCTTGAACTGACTTCTAAGATTCTACAGACCAACTACCAATGAAATTAATTCTGATAGAATGAGGAAATCCAAGATTTAACTGCAGTAACTAAACATTTCACCCAAAATAACACAGCAACCCACTCATCTTTTGTAGGAAATGTATCTTTAATCTTGCATCTTATTTTATCAACAACAGGCATGTGAAAATACAGGCTGAATCATATAAAGGTCTGACATGTATGGCAACTTAATGCTCTCAGCGTTTTTATTATTTGATTCACACATACCAACAATTTATAGTACTCAGTCACAAGTCCCAGCTCATAAATGGGTTATGTTCATCAACCCTGTTCGTAAGTTGCAAGAAATTATATTTCTCAAGCGTGGACCAAACAGCAATGTTCTTGCTTTGCATACATTTCTCTGTAGCAAATGAGAGCATCACATGTCATTTTTTATACTTTGGTGAAGATGGATGCATACGGGTGAATGCCACACCCTCGAAAGAGAATCTCTTGTAAAGTCCCCCAACATCTGGCTGTACAAATTCTTCTGCAGTCTTCTGAATTCGTAAGTTCCATCATTTCTCCATCTGCCAGTTCTTTTGCACGGAGCTCGTGCACAACTGTAACATCATCACCTTCCACATCTTAATCAAGGCGATTTCTCATCTCAGCACATTTTGCAGGTAACACTTCCCACTGGATCCTCAAGCTCTTTAGAGCTGTGAGTGAATTCAGTGCACGGACATTTCCAAATGTTTTTCAAAAAATTTGTCTCTTTCATTTCATTCAATGACGCAGCAATATTCTTCAAAGCATAATAACTGTTACACATTTTCCAAAACTCCTCGAGTGCATACCACCTTCACCCTCTGTCTCACTTACTGCCTAAATAAATAATTCTCCCCTGGTAATATGCTAAAAACAGTCTACAATCTCCCAGGTCAACAGGGTGCAAGGTTGAGTTGTGTTGCGGTGGCAAGCATACAATTTTCATATTGCTATGAAAATAATCACAAAAAGATGTGTGTCCAGGAGGATTATTCAACACAAACAACATTTTAAATGGGTTTGCATGTTCTCCATGTAACTTTTCTACCTGAGTCACAAGGAAATTTGCAAAACCACTCTTCAAAACACTCACAACTACCCATATGTGGGGTTAGATTTCTACACTGCAGGAACAGCAGCCTTTGTTACTTTTATTGTTCCAGGATTTTCAGTATGACAGACTAATAGCAGCTCCAGCTTACTGCCTCCTGAGGCATTAACCCCATGTCACAAGGTCAGTTTATGCTTAGTTGCTTTGAAACCTGGTACCGGCTCCTCCTCTCTGGAAATTTGAGTCCAACTGTGCATTATTTTAAATATAAACCTCTTTCATGAAACACCTGGGCTATATACCCACCCTGCAGAATGTTGCCTAACATGGCTAGAAAATCTGCAGCTGCTTCATTATAGGCACTGGCCCTGGTTTTGAAACTGTTAAACAAGAATGGCTGGCAATGAACTCTTCTGTCACTGGTGCCTTCCCCTCTCTTACTCTTCATATCACAAAAAAATATTTCTGGACTATTCCTGGTCAGGCTGAGAGGCACATTATGCTTACACAGGTCATCAATCTTTAAGAATAAAAATTCTCCATTTCAGCAATGTATCAACTCATCTGCTTGCTAAAAAGCATTGATTGCTCTGGGGATGGCCCCTTAACATGTTCAGGTTTATGTTCTGTGATATACCAATACAACTTAGACTCTCACCTTCTCTTCATTTTAAGTTTTACGAACTCTATCATGGCCTCTTCTTAGTCCATGTCTCATCACTGCTACTACCATTACCAGTCTTGATGATGGTTCACAAAAATGAAGAAAAAATATCAGCTAAGTACCCACACACACACACACACGCACACACCAATGCACAGTTTGTTCCTGCGACTGGGGTGTGGAAACAACTCAGCACTGGTAGTGGCTGACCACTTAAGAAACCATACTGTAGTACAGATTACCATTTTATTTTTAGGGCCTGTTTGTATGCATCAGTTGACCATACTTCCTGTTTTATAAATTATATGGGATCATGGTCTCTCATTCATACGTGCAGTGTTCATTAAGTTAAAGCAATTTGTAAGTCAGAAACTCCCCGTATGCAAAGTCTGCAAACTGGCATTGTAGAAGTGGCACAAATCAACATTCAATTACCAAACAAACCAATACCAAAAAACATCTGCAAGCTTTATTAATAGAGTGAACTATCAGACATTTTCAGGTCTGCATCAACAAGAATGCAAAATATGGTGTACCGTAAATGCATAAAAATATGACTGGAAGACATCACCTTAATTCCTACCATGGTGGTCATAGCAAATTGCGCACCCACACCCTCTGCAATCACACACATACACAAATACACAAAACCAATCTGAACACCTATACGGTGGTCATGCATTTATCACCGTTTTTCTGTATATAATTATTTATAAATAAATGCAATGTGCAAAATTACTTCCTAGCTGACATGTCTTTACAATACAGTGACTTTTCACTGAGTGCTTTTGTTTACTTTAATTTTTTAATGCAGTTTCACTGTTTATCTATATGATATATGCAGTCTCCTATGAACTTTTTCTTGTACTTGATTATAATTCTATGTATCCTCAATAAGCTAAATTAATGAGTTTAGTCTTTATAATATATTTGCACTATTTCCATAAGTAAAAATTTAACTTCAGGACAAGTTTAAAATGTGAACATATCCTGCAAATGTATGTTTAATGTGTTGAAGCACATGGTCACCATATTGTAAAGTTATTGTTCCCAACTTTCCATTCACCACACTGCATTAGTCAACCAACACAAACAGGCTGATAAAACACAACACAACAAATTCACACACAAGTAGCACACAACCACGTTACATAATGATCGATGGTGAGGACCTGTACAATTGAAAGGGCACCTGTTTCATAACCCCAAAAACAGCAACACTGCTGATCAGGCAAGCAACACACTACAGCCACACAATCCAAACAGTTACTCTTATTATAACTCCCACAACCAATGAGTACAGTTGTGGCTTCACTAACATGGCAGCATGACACAATAATCACTGTTTTTATGTGTTCTTTGCACAATATGCAAGATATTAAAGCATAATGGTGAGGTTATACCTGCTTGGATATTTCATCTTCAACACTAATTGACTGAATTTGATGAACCAAAAACAGTAATGTAAATTTAATTTTGGCATACAGTGACCCAACACAGTACCTACTATACATGAAGTTCAAACAGATCTTAATCCATTTTTCTTTTCAAACACTGCAGAAAACATATGAATTGGTAAGGCATAAAATATAAAACTCCATGTGCTCCACAATTTACATTTGAAACTTTTATGGGATGGCGAATATATAACAATATAGAAGAAAAACAAATTCCTGACTATGCACCACACAATGACTGTAGTATGATTGGCTATGAACAACACACCCATATCTACAATGCAATGAGGTATGTCGTATCGCAAAGAATGTGTTTGTAAAGTGTGTGTACTCCAGATATGCTCCTCATATTACTGTCATATTGCCATGTAACAGCCATATACCATTTAAATATTTGTAATCATTATGAACAAACAAGCAAGCCATCCTATTAAAATGTAAATATGCCTACCAACAGGTCTGTCAGTCAACTGACATTCTTCATTGATTTATATCTAACTGACAGATTAATCTATGAATGGTTAAGAGGAATGTTGGAAAAGTGATAACCTGCAATAATTAATGAGTAAACTTTACTGCCCATTTTGCACAAGCTACACTAACAGACTCCCCACACTGCCACCACAATTCTTCCTTATTTCAAATAGAATAAATAAATTTTTGGATAGCAGAAAAGAATGTTATACAATCTGCTTTAATGTACATTGCATTTTCAAGTAACATAACCACCTCACAATAGTAGGGTTCATTGGAACATTACAAGAGTACCACGTTAGCACATTATTCACTAACTGCATCCAGTTTCTCACATCACTACTGCAACAACACAACCGACACCAGAATGGTTCATGTATACTGACAGTTAATGAAGATTAGATAGCTAGAATCTGCTCTAGAGAAAATATGTCCAGTCACTTAGCATCTCTCTCTTCCTTTGAGTGTCTAGTAAAACAAGTGTTATATAAAATCAACAGTCAAGGTAACTGGCGCCTAATAACACCTGGAAGCATTTTTGAGAGTTAGCAAGTGTCTCATAAATTATAAAGCATATTAACACCTATTATTTAGTCAGCCCTTCACATACCACTTCTAATATGTCACATACATTGGCATTAACAAATGTGAATTAATTTCAGAAAAATCAGTTGGAACTGATAATTACAACCACACTTCAGTGGTCATCTGCAAGTGCCAATCTTGCAGGATTTACTTTATCTTCAGACTGTGGAATTATACTTCCAAACTGTTTTTACTAGTTGAAGCCTGAATGGTATTATGAGAGAGAGTCTTTAAATTGCTGTAGTGATAAATGCTTACACATATGCTTACTGCCTTGATAAATTTGCATCTCTGTAAATGCTGCCAATCTAGCTATTTATGTGGATACTATGGCTGTAGTGTCAACATGCTACTATTTAAAAAGTAAACATAAAAATACTCTTTGAACAGCAATACTGATTTTCATCACCAACATAAACCAAAACTATATCATCGCAGATTACAGTTAATATAAATCTACCATAAAATTTAGGAGTTGATACATATAATATAAGATTCCCCTTAAGTGTTGATCCTCCTCATACATTTCCTCTCCATCAGTCACAAACTGACTTCTTGTATCATTTGTCTCATTCACCACACACACACAAACACACACACAAACACACACACAAAAAAAAGGCCATGGCATACAAAAATGGTCTTCCCTTTGTATCAAGACACAAAAAGCCTACTATCTGTACAGTACAATACTGACTTAGCAAACAAGGAATAATATGTCCGATGAGTGACAGGACAACTTACCACACGGTCATGAAACTGTTCATCACTCCTTGAGGGCATACACTGGACAACAAGGAGGCAAATATTAGCCAAATTATTTGCAGAATCTCGATAGTGTATCTTTTGTGAATGATGACTAATCAAAACAACAACCATTTTTGCATGCACATGCCTAGGCAGTCATCAGTACAGCAGACATCCCAGTAACGGAAGCTGCCAGCCAGTTACTCGAAGTGTCCTGAACTACTGTACTTGAAGACAGCATTCTGTTGACTATTAAATGCTGGCATTACTGTACTCTCTGTTTGCTACATAAATAACAAAAACATGGTTTAGTATGGAAGTCACAGACTTCAAAAAGACATGAGCATACCCAAAGGACCAGTTCACCACGAAAAGTCTACATTGTGATGCCATCAATGCTGATTATCAGACTGATCAGATTCCACAAACACAGACAGTACAAGAATCATGCTTGACTGCATAGCTGTATGAGGAATGACACAATACAAACTTCAATGGGCAAATGTCAAATAGCAAATACTGTACACTAAACCTGAACTTCAGTCATTATGTAAAATATCAGTAGAACAGTTGCCCATTTATAGCATGTCTATGAGCAACACCTGAATGCTCATTCCAGATTTTGTAGGCAACTGACTTCTCAAAGTTCTAGCTCATACACTTCTTTTAAATGTTGATTCTGGATGATGACATGTAACTATTATCCATACACAGACTGCAATTAGGTTAAAACTTGCAATTCCATGGAGGCAGGTTGATAGTGTGAATATGTGTGCACTGTACTCACTCATTTATAATATGGTTTTACAGAAATATTATAGTTGGGAAAAATTAATTCATACGTAAGATGACATAAATATGTGATATGTGTGCCTTTCAGCATATGCTGGAATGGTTCAATCACTAAAGTAAGTGGGGTACAATTCCCAGAAGGAGCTAATTTCTTTCTTCAATTGCCATATATAAAGAAGCTACAGAACCCAATCAGTCAATCATTTCCCATCTACTGCAAAGGCTAACTGCAGCTTTATGCACAGTACCACTATGTGGCTTCATGGTGTGGCTCTTTGAAACATGGATTCCTTCACCTGCACTTTACAATGTGCCCTTGAAGCAGAACTGTTGGTGAGAAACTGTGTTTTGGGAGATATCATGTTCTCACAGTGGTGCTGACACAGATTCAATCAGTCTTCTTGAATATGATGCCAGGACTGGCAAACAAAGAGTTTTTAAATTCAATACTGAGTATGGCAGAATGCAGACCATCATCAATCACTAATGTCACCACTCTATGGCATGTAGTCACTGCACGGATGGTAGCATCATCACTCACTACGCAGCAATAAACAGCATGCTAATTTTTAGACTGTATGAGCTGATTCTGCATTCAGCTGGACACCTTGTAGTTACCTAGTTATCAATCAACATGGCATCATATCCCAGAAGACTTGAATCTTCAAACTGGTTTTGCATTACAACTTACAAGGAAAAACATAAGTCATATTTTATTACAACTCCTAACATAATTTAATGAATTGTAAAGTATGCTCAGAAATGAACATGATCCAACATAGAAAAAATTTCAGGCTTCTCTTCTCATCAAAATAAATTATTTTACGAATCAAACACTAAGTCCCACACAGTACAGAAAGTGGTCTGTCTACATTTAGTTTGTCTGCCTTTGCCCAAAGAAAAATATGGTACTTATAATAATATAAACGTAAAACACATGACAATGAAGTTTTTTTTATAGGAGAAATTATGTTTACACAGTTCTCAGCAGTGGCAAAGCCCAGGCCTACTGACAAACGAAGCACAGGTACAATGTAAGAATAAGTTCTTAATTCTTCCAAAACCACATTTCTGAAGCAGTGATACAACCTCCAGGCCATACTCTAAAAGGTACACATAAACCACTACTATTGTTTGTTACTATCTTGATTCTTGATCTTGATCCCATCCTTGGCTGGCAGGCACACCATTTCAACAAAGGATTTATGATAAATTTTCAACTAATACAAATGAAATCTAGGTCAAGTTGTCAGGAATCTTCCAACTTTCACAGAGAGCAATACTTTATTTTCCAGTATGAAAGTTCTCGTAGTTCAAATATTGTCCCATACAGGGTTGCATTTTTTTTTTTGGGGGGGGGGGCAGAGGAACAAACAGAAAACAAAGGGAGCCAAAAAAAAGAGGAAGGAGGAGGGAAACCTGCATTAACCCTGCACGGTCAACCTGAAAGCATGCTAAGAGAGATCATGGCGGAGAAAACCAGAAATTCAGTGGTGTGATTTCACACCAAAACTATCAAAAGAGTTAAATGCACTTGCACTTATGCTAGCAGATACTCTAGTTTATAAGTGTCCTTCAATGCAATGCCAAGATGTCAACTGTTATGTATCAAGCATGCTAAGAAGTAATGTGGCAAGCACACAACTGTGGCAAATACAATCACAATCACAATCTCTCTCTCTCTCTCTCTCTCTCTCTCTCTCATGTACATGTGTGCGCACATGCATGCTCCTCCTGTCACTTAATACGCCTTTAACAGAGAACAATACTTAATTATACTAAGCAGTTAACAGGCAGGGAAAATTTAGAAATAACAGGATAATGGCCTTAATAATTCGGGATGCTATTTGTGCATGCAAAAACACCATCAAGCCTCATAAGACGTCACTTTATCCAACAGATGAATACCTGTAGGGCATATGAAAATACTGAACTTATAGTTCCACACACATAAATTTAGTGCTTTGGGGAAAATCCAGTACACTGATAAATATGCAGTGCTGCCAGCATTCTCAAGTGTAATGAATACCAGTCCATTTCCATTAATTCACACTGCGACATAAGAGAAAAAAAAAATGAAGAGTTGTGTACTAGTACAATGCAATTAATGTGTCACAGACACTTGACCAGCATCTAGGAACTGCAACTAGATACAACAAAATCTTAACTGACTCAGTCCACATAGTATCTTCACTGCAGCCTACCACTACAGAAATAAGCCTTGTCTGATTCTACACACAACCAAGCCTTGCTCATACAGTGTTTCCTGCAAGAGAGGTTACTTATGGACCACTGCAAATGAACTTCTAAACAGGTAAAACTTATAAGGGAACTATATAAAACGTTTCTGTATCCACTGCTGTATTTTTATCCCATGCAGTTACTTCATATTTCATAATACTCTAGGACATAAATAAGAATAAATACTTTCATCCCCAGTTCTACACTTTGCATCTTTCCCATTGCAAAGGCCATTTCCCAGTAAATACTGTGGTTTGTTTTTTTACCTTCTGTTGTGCATAATTATGGTATAAGTCAAATTTAATCCTAGCTACTCAATAATGATTATTTCTAACACATGCTGAAGAGAGTGAAATATGTGTAGTAACAATGATTATACATCAGCAATGTACAGGCAGGTCTAGTTCCATGCCAGGGATACCCTCCCGAAAAACATCGCGCAAATCAACACAGAACTCCCATTTAAAAAAATGTACTTCCTGGGGGTTAAGGGATTGACAACCTCATCCTGTATGGTGTATGAATGCACCACTAGTGGACATACAGACCTGCAGAGTACATAGTTATATACTGTACATACAGTATGCATACATTTCTGTACAATATATTTATTTGTTTCTAAGGCAATGAAATTGTCAGAGACTCACATCCAAAGTTTGTGGTATGGTTCATTCCGATAGGGCTGTGGTAGACTTGCTACATGAATACTTTAGGTCCCCACTTAGCACTTTCTGTAAATCTATCAGCATTGTCACATATTGTATGTATGCTACTATGAGTGAATCTAACATTATGCCACGTGTCAAAAATTCATTCACCTTTTCCAATTATGTCTATTTCTCTTCAATATGGATTGTCATTCACCAGTTTTTCACTTGGATTTCACTAGGTTTATGTTCCTCACTCATGTTTGTATGAAAAGCCAATGCTGAAGAAGAGGAAACTAGATGAGCCACGTGATTATATCACAAACATAATCAACCCATATGCGTCACAAACAGGGTGATAGAGACATCGCTTTCTGCTAGCCTTCAAGACAAGACAAGAGCAACCATGGACCTTGTAAGCCACATCGCGTTAAACCAAAAATTATCACGTATTGTCTAAGCCAAATCACGTTAAGCCAAACTTATCGCATAAATTTAAAAAAGTGGTGTAAATTTTCAAGTCACTTTAAAGCGAAATTGTGCGAAAATAAATCATGCTAAAAAGAGACCTGCCTGTAATTATCACATACAAGAAACTCAAAACAATTACTGTCACATGCCAAAAATGTATAGTTACTTTTTATAATATTCTGTAATATAACTCATTATCAGTTCATTCAGTGTCTACAACACATGATAAAAATTACAGTGAACACTAGCTGCTGATTAGGAATGTCACTTACTTATTGGATATGCGAGTTGGCTTGCCATCAGTACCCAGCCCTGCTAACTTGCGACACCTATAGTTTTCATAGTGTACATTGTTGGTGACATCTTTGAGGTCCTGCAGGTGTGTGCGTATAAGCATGTTACGTAATGCAATAAAGTCGCAGTGTTCCAGGTTCTCCACTACAATGCAACACACAAAAATATACTAATTATCTTATAATAATAACAAATACTCCAAATTAACAAAATATAAAGAAATTCAATACAAATTTATATAAACATTACCTTCTACAACATGCATTACAGCTTCTGTGTGTGACCATCTGCAAGAACAATGGCAAAGACAATTGCTTTCCTTTTGTTTGAAGCCAAATGATGTGGACAGATATGAACCATTTTTGAGACCAAACACACAAAGCTGATATGTGAAAATGAATTACAAAGCTAACACATTTATTCATTTGAGAAACATGATAACAATGTCTCACACCATTAACTTATCAAGGATTCTTGCCAAATAACTGAGCACAAAATCAAACCAAACTCAAAGCCAAATAAACTTACTGTTGCCACTGAAAACATCAGTGAGATACTAAAGTAATAAATTTCTATAAAAATATACTTTCTGTAATAAGGAAATATATAAATATAGACATTTTGAAGTCCCTGAAGTGTGCTGTAAATTGCATCCACATTACTTAAAGTACATCTCACTTCAATAAAAATTGTACGTAATGATATGGTGCATCTGTGATAGCATCACAACAAAGGTCTACCTAACACTTTGAAATTCTATGCACCGCTGGGAAGCATTATGTCTGTATAAAATACCCTACGTATCACCATGAGAATAACACAAAACTTTGTTCATGCAATCTAAAACCCATAATGTTGGTTTAAATAAATAGGCTGGCTACATGAAATTGCAATATGCACCTTCTGCAATGCCCCATGGATACTTCCTGCCACGTATCTTCTTGCCATCAACCTCTATAACAGTGTTGGAGCCAACCACAGCAAATGGCACACGGTCTTTTAGCACTTTATGCAGCTTTGTTTCCTCCTCATCCTCTGTGTCAGGAAACTCATAGATTTTAATCTTGTGCTGAGAGATCTCATTCAGAATCTGCAAAGTACAAAATAATATACAATTCACCTGCCAGGTTAGGTTCCAATGCATGACAATTACTCTTACCACAGACCAAACTGAGCAGGTACCTCTCAAGTATCCCAAATTTCAATACTATGCATGGGAGACCTCTCCAGCTACTGGCAATGACATAAGGACATACCTCTCCAGCTACTGGCAACGACATAAGGACATCTTCCTAGACATGTGGTGGCAAAGACAATGAAATGAAGCAGGGCAGGTAAGATATGTACAGTTCATACATCATTGCAGGACTTCAAATTATATGGTGCTGATGCTGCTCTGGCCTTCCAGGTTCATGCATCTCTTATGCTGTTGTTCCTGACTGCAGGAAATAAACAGTATAATACTGGTATTGTATTCACACACAGTTTCATCAAAATCAAATAACTTTTTCAAAACTGAAACTGGGGAATACAGCATCATCATTCCAAACACTGAGTTTTTCACTTTGAGAGGAAAGGTCAAGTAAAGTCACACTTCACTTCGATGTTCTACACTTATTGGTTTTGAAGAAATTTACATTTTAAGCAGTAATTGCTACAGCAGTACGATAATGCAGATATGAAATGGCAGGCAGAGTAGGCAGCCTTTAAGAGGCCAACACAGTAGAATAGTAATAATTTTATATAGAGTACTTCAAATGCAAAAACATATTTGTTAAAACCTGGAGTGCACACATGCAAAGAATGTGATGCAACATGCTGCAGTCAATTTCAAGTGTCAGTCGTGACATCATATACAATGAAATCTTAATGAGTTACCTGTTTCTTGAAATGACTGCATTCATCTGGGGTCATGGTGTCAGACTTGGCAATGACTGGGATTATATTAACTTTATCATGCAGCCTTTGCATGAATTCTACATCAAGGGGTGTGAGACCATGACCTGATGGGGCTATAAAGTAGAGACAACAATGCACTCTGCTATCAGCTAATGTGCGACGGTTCACACGTGACTCCGCATTCAGGTATTCCTCATACTTTGACTCAATATAGTCTATTACGGGCTGCCAACTGAAACACACACATTCATAAATAAGCATCAACCATAAAGGGGATTTAATATATGCATGTTAAAATATGCAAATCAGTTAATGGGTCGACTAACCAATTGCTATTGTCAACAGCATCACCAAAACCAGGTGTGTCAACTACAGTGAGTGTCAGGTTCACTCCATTCTCTTTGAGCAGAACCTTTGTAGTCTCCACCTGAACAGTCTTCTTGATCCGATGTGATGGACCAGGATATTCTGCTGAGTATATATCAGCCAAGAACATGGAGTTCATAAGTGTGGACTTCCCAAGGCCAGATTCACCTGCATTATAAAAGGTACACTTTAATTTACAACAGAATATCTCCCCCAAGTGGCCTTACTGACATAAGTCACTTTTACACAAAGAATAAAGCCATTATTCTTGAGTACCTCCTGCCACAAGCAAACACTGTGTATATTGGCAAGGAAATGGTAAAGCCATTTCCTTGCCAGTATACAGACTGTAATGCAGATGTTATTAACCCAGTGGCCAACAATTTCTCTTTATATGTTTCTTCACCAGAATTCCTGTTTATTTTAAAACTGTCTGAATACGTTCTTTCTTGCATGGAAGAATAGCTAAAACACAAAATTTGTTTTACTTTTATGCAACTTCCAACTCATTTTTCGTTCTGTGTTGTAAAATTAGATTTTCAGAGACATCTTGTCACATTTCTTCCAGGCTTCTATGGGTAGCTGGCCATTTGACATGTTAGTCTAATGTGATAAGCTTGCCAAGGATCAAGACAACACTGACTGTTGTGAACTGTGCCCTTCTGGGTTATTATGCAGCAACTAGTGGTAATCTATTATCAACATTTCAGAATAACCTACAGCACAGTTCTCATCTATTTCATGGCAGAAGCCTGTAATCAGAAAATGCTAAATGTTCTCTATGGCACACAATTTACTTATGTTTTAAACCACGGCTCTGAAGTGTGTGATTATTTAAAAAAAAGCAGCAGGATGCAAGGTGTCATCAGGTTCTTTCTACCCCACAATTCCTACCTTCCTTCACAACTTGAATAAATTAAAAAACAAAATGCCGTTTCACAAGTCCAGTGAAACAAAAAGAAGCAAGCAAGACAGAAAGAAAGAAAGAAAGGCTTCAGCATAAACAACAGACCACTCTTTAAACCTACACATATATGACTACAGGTAATTTCTGTTTGAAAAGTAATGTGTTAAGTGAAAAAAGTTTATTTCAAACATTTTATGCTTTTGAATTGTTTTATTCAATTCCTACAAAGCAGCTAGTCAATTTTTGCACAACCTATAGCACCAGATTTGGCAGCCAGAGTGCTGACACACTGTTGTCGTGCCAGCAGGGTACCGTTTCATGGCAAACTAACACACATTCAGTGATATATGAGACAAACACAAATTACACAAATGCTATTATTGGGGTACCCATATGACTTCCAATGAAATTATTCTTTTGGGTACATGTTGCCTAACCCTCCACATCAAGAATCATTCAAATATGAACCCAGTACAGTCAACTAACATCTTTTGTGTTTGATTGCACTTAAAATTGTTATGAAACAAATTAAGAATTATTTAAATTCTTAATAACCTGGCATTTAATGTGCTGAAATCTGGTACAAACTCTGTCAACTCATCAAAAGGAAAAATGAGCTAAATGTCAATGGCAATTTGCTATTTTGTAAAGAGGCATTTTGTAGATATCTCTTACAAAGGGTTAATATCTGGTTGCAATGTACAGACAACAAGGACCACCACTGCCACATGTTTAATCGATGACTAACCATAAAAATGGATTTATTTTTTATTTGTATTTGAAGTCAGTTCACAATCTGAAATACCCCAACTTCTGCAGAGTTTCTCATTAAGAGTACATCAACTTTTTATTTACACACGTTCACTCCAAGAAGTGAATCCATAAATGTTCACTCCCAAATCAAAATGTGGAGCATCTGTTGCTCAGATTAAAGTAAAAATGTACCTTTATTTTACAGTTGTAAGCCGAAAGCCTCCCTTGTAAGCAAAAAACCTTAAAGTTTGTACTAGACAACTATTTATACACAGGCTTCATTTAATTATTTAAAATATGTTACATTTGAATCAAAAACTACAAGAACGTAAACCACAATACAAACAAACATAATACAGCTGCATTTCTTAGAATTCTTCTGAATTAAAATCATCCCTAGAATATGCTAGCAATCCATGACAAACCACAACAGCACACAATTCCTGCAATACCTTCACTGAAATTAGTGTGATATGCCATCTATGAGTGGCAGGAGACCTTATGTAACTAGATAATGGGTTCCAAAAATAGTAACAGTCTGAAAATTTCAGGATTACAACAATCAGCGATATCCCGGCCATGTTCATGGCACCTGCCTTGTATTATAACCACTGGTGTTCCGAAGTTCATAAAGACGCAAAGTGTCATGACAGTACTCCTTCTACATGTTGTCCTCTGTGTGGGTAATTTGAAAATGGATGACTAATCTAATGGTCCCTGCCCAGCAGCCACATCTCCTTCTACTGCACTCCTGTCACCATTTCCAGTCCCAAAAATGGAGAATGTGATAAAGAAATTTCTGGTATTACAAAACACAATCACTACCTATACCCATAAACAGCCTATATAAAACACTAAATTTAATGATAGTGTCAAGCAGAGGTTCCTCGGACCTGGACTAATCCTTTGGTACGAACTAATCAATTGAAAAAGGGCATGAGATTCGGTACATGGAATGTCAGGAGCCGGAATAGATCAGATTCAATTACAACAACAGCAAGGAAATTAAAAAAATATAACTTATATTTAGTGGGTGTAAAGGTGGTTAGGTGGGACAAAAGGGAGCATGCTAAGAGCATGGGATTATATTTTTTTCTATGGAAAAGGAAACAAAAATCATCAATTGGGAAAAGGATTTTTGTACACCACAGAATAGTATCAGCAGTGAAGGGAGTACAGTGTGTTAGCGATAGGACATCATGTATAGTTCTGAGAGGTTGCTGCTGTAATACCATTGTTTTCAATGTGTATGAACCATGTGAAGAGAAATGTGATGATTCAAAGGAAAGGTTTTATGAGGAATTAGGGCAGTAAACTATAATGGAGTCAATTTACTGTCTAACACAACTATGTGGTGGAGAGATATATATTATATTATTATTACATAGAGAACAACTACATGTTTCAGCGTTTGATAATGGCCATCTTCAGGTTGTACATGAATCACTTAATAAGCAGTTATACAAACATATATATATATATATGGGCTACTTATATGGGGAAGGGGTAAAGTGGGCACGAGATCTCGTATCTGTCAGAACGGTTGGGACGTGTGGGATGCATGGAGGGTTCATGCTGTTATCAAGCTATGTCTAAGCCTTATTATAGATAAATCTATGGTAGGCGCATCATCCAGTGTCTAATTGTGTTGCGTAATTATACTAAAGTCTAATGTACAATGCGCTATAATATGTAGCGTCTGTGGCTATAATTTTACAAATTATGGCATACTCTAAAGCAAAGTTCAAAAGCAATAGTGATATAGCATTTCCTTCTTTCAAACCATTTCTACTAGGAAACATGTCAGACAAATTCTTGCCTACCCAGACTCTGCTATACGTTTCAGGCAGACACATTTTTATTAGCCTCACCAGTTTCTTGGGGATACCTAACTCAATCAGAATATTATACAAGACTTCCCTCCTAATTGAATCCTAAGCTTTCTTGAAGTGTTATAAAGAGATGATGCACTGCTTCATTGTATTCCCATTTTTTCTCAAGTATTTGACAAATGCAGAATATATGATCAATCAGATATTATTTCCTAATCTCCAGCTCATTTAGCTTCTTCAGATTAACTCTATCCCTATCAAACTTCTTTGCTGCTTGTTTACTAACTGCCAATCTTTCGCTAACCTTTGCAACCACCACATGGTATTCCGTATCGCAGTCGGCTCCCCTGAAACTATGCACATCTAGTTCAATTGAATGCCACATCCTTTCTATCAATATGTAATCTATCTGTGTGTGTCTTCCCATCAGGAGAGGTCCAGGTGTACTAATGAATGTTGCGGTGCGGGAACATCATGCTCTTTACAACCAGATTTTTTGTGGCAAAATTTACTATTCTAACACCATTATCATTACTATTCCTAGTTGTCTGTTTGAAAATATTCTCTCTCCCCACTCTTGTATTAAAATCTCCCAATAGAATTTTCATATGATACTTAGGAAAAGGGTGGATTGGGTAGCTCAGTCGGTATAGCGACTACGGGCTGGACGGTCCGGGATCGAATCCCGGTGGGGACGAGATTTTCCGCACGTCCAGACCGGCCCTGGGGCCTACCCAGCCTCCTGTAAAATGAGTACCGGGTCTTTCCCCGGGGTAAAGTGCGGCCGGAGCGTGCTGCTGACCACTCACCACCTTCTAGTGCTGCGGTCATGGAAGAATAGAGCTATATCTCTACCCAACCTCTGGGCCACACCAGGCCTGTAACGGGATCACGTTACCTTTATCTTTACTTAGGAAAATGATCCAAAACTTGTTCTAATTCCTTGAAAAAGCTGTCTTTTGAATCATCACTTTTCTCCCCACTTGGTGCATGCACATTCAGAACAATGATATTACACCAGCGACCTCTCAGAACTCTATATATGACACCATATGGCTAATAAACTCTACTCTCTTAACTGCTGATACTACTCTTTGGTGTACAAAAAATCCTGTTCCAATTGATGATTTTCATTTCCTTTTCCATACAAAAAAACTACAATCCCCTGCTCTTACTGCCCCCTTTGTCCCACCTAACCTCCTGCACATCCACTAAATCTAATTTATATCTTGCTAATTCCCTGGCTGCTGCTGTAAGTGAACCTGCCCTATACAGGCTCCTAACATTCCAAGTACTAAATCTTATGTCCCTTTTCCGTCGCTTAGATCGTGCCAGAGTACCAGTTCAGGTCCGAGGCTTTCTTTGTAAACAGTTTGTACCAGGATACATTTTTACGGTGAGGAGTTTTTAGCACCTCGCCCAACCCCCAAGTTGAGAAACACCCCTTGTCGGCTGTCCGCGACTGCTTATTCAATATATTCGCAGGTACACTGCGTAAGTTAGGCGGGGAAGCCATTATTCTGTACCTAGCGAGATTGCTGGATATTACTATGAACAATAATGCTATCGTAGGTGATTGGAAAAAAAGCTATAGTGGTTCCCATTTAGAAAGGGGGAAGATCGATCGGTAGTTGGAACTATAGACCGGACAGCTTAACCTCGGTGGTTTGCAAACAAATGAAGCACGTTATAGCAGGGTAACTAAGACAAGTCTTAGAAATGTGTGGGTGGTTATATGAGGGTCAGCATGGTTTTAGACCACGGTATTCATGCTAAAGTCAAGTAGTTACGGTTTGTCAGGATATCGCGAATTCACTGGACGAGGGAGTCAGGACAGACGCGATAATGATAGATTTTTCAAAGGCATTCGATTTAGTTCCACGTGACAGACTGATTACGAAAATCGCAACCGGAGTGGATTTGAGGGTAGTTGTGTGGGTAAAGGAATTTCTCTTAGGGCGTTCGCAGAGGGTTAGAGTAGACGGGCAACTATCTGTGGAAGTCAGAGTAACCTCTGGAGTGCCGCAAGGGAGCGTGTTAGGTCCTCTACTATTCCTAGCTTATGTTAATGACATTTGGAGAAGCAATAAGTCTAATCCACGGTTGTTCGCAGATGATTTATAATATACAGGAAAATAACGGATAGTAGTGACATTGATAAGTTACAGACGGACCTAAACAGATTAGGGGAATGGGCAGTAGAAAATAAAATGAAGACAAATCCAGGCAAAAGTAAAGCAGTAAGCTTCACAAAAGGTAGGGTGAAGGAACGAATAAGGTATTATTTTGAGGATAAATTAATCCCGGAGGCAAGTAGCTTTCAATATTTAAGAATAATTATACGCAGCGATCTAAAATGGGCAGATCATGTCAATTACACACTATGAAAGGCATGGAAGGCACTTCCTTTCATAATGTGTATAATCAAAAAGGGAAATAATAATACGAAACGTTTAGCTTATACCGCACTACCGAGACCGATACTTGAGAATGGCGCGGTGTGTTGGGACCCATACAGAGGTCAGGTAAGCGTTTTAAATCGGGTACAAAAGAGAGCGGCTAAATTTGCAAATAATATAAATGAGTCGGGTTGGGAAACTTTGGCACAGCGAAGATTGATAGGCCGAATATGCGCCCTTTTGAAGGCATACACCGGGAGATGAGCTTGGAAAGTGATAGGGGACAGACTTCTAAAACCATGCTATCTGAGTAGGGACGATCATAATCGAAAAATTAGGACTAGGAAACAAAGAACAGATGTTGGTAAATATTCCTTCGTAAATAGGACTATTAAAAGCTGGAACCAATTACCTGCAGGCTTACTACCGTCTTTACCCTGTAAACTAAACACGTTTAGAAAGAGGGTTAAGAATGTAGTTACAAGCAAGGGAATACAAGTGGGGACTGAGTGTAAATAAGTGAAGCGATGTGAAGTGTAGTGATGTGGAGTGAAATGACGTGATTTACGTGAAGTTATTTTATTTTGACGTGATGTGATGTGAGTTACGGTGAATCTTGGGGATAAAAGTGCCATGTAGATTTAGGGTGACCTATACTGAGGGTACTTGATCATATTGTGACTATTTTATTTGGGTGTATTTTGTACTGTGTGTGATTTTACTTTTGTGTAATGTGTGGGTGTTTTGGTAATATGTGTACTTGTATTTACTGTGTTTTGTATTGTTTGGATTGTGCTTTTTTGTATTGTTTCGTTTGTGTATATTTATTCTTATTTGTTTTGTCTGTAGTGGTGTAAGGACTACTGCCACCGAGTGACAACTCAACTGCAGTTAGTACTACTGCTAATAATAATAATAATAATAATAATGGAGGTCGTTCCTCCATCCGCAACCTGAGGACGCGCCACGCTGTGGTGACAGGCACCCACCCATCACGTATCCCCACGAAGCTGGTACGGCTAATAAAAATGTGTCTGAATGAAACCTGTAGCAGAGTCCGGGTAGGCAAGAATTTGTCTGGCATGTTTCCCCTATTAAGAATGGTTTGAATCAAGGAGATGCTTTATAGCCATTCCTTTTCAACTTTGCTTGAGAGTACACCAGTAGGAAGGTTCAGATAAACCAGGATAGCTTGAAAGTAAATAGTACACATCAGCTTTTGGTTTATGCTGATGACGATTTTAATATAGTGGGCGGAAGCATACATACTATAAAAAAAACAGAATCTTTAGTAGTTGCTAGTACGCAGATTGGACTATACGTAAATGCTGATTAAAACTAACTACATGGTCATGTCTCGAGATCTGAATGCAGGAAGAAGTCACAATATAAAGGGTGATAATAGTTCCTGTGCAAGGTTGGAAGGTCCAAATATTTGGGAACAACCTTAACATATCAAAATTCTGTCCAGGAAGAAATTTGGAGAAGATTGAAGTCAGGGAATGCTTCCTACCATTTGGTGCTGCATATATTGTCTTTCGGTTTGCTAATAAAAAATATAAAGATATAAAGAACTATAATTTTACCTATTGTTTTGTATGGTTGTGAAATTTCACTGCTCAATTTGACTGGGGAACGTAGACTGAGGGTGTTTGAGTACAGGGTGCTGAGAAGAATATTTGGGTCTAGGACGGACGAAGTAACAGGGAAGTAGAGAAAACTACATAATGAGGAGCTTAATTATCTGTACTCCTCACCAAATATTGTTCGGGTGGTCAAATTGAGAATAAGAAGGGCGGTGCAAATAGTACTACGGGGGAGAGGTGTATACAGGGTTATGGTGGGGAAACCTTAGGGAAAGAGACAACTTGGGAGGCCCAGGCGTAGATGGGAGGATTATATTAAGATGGATCTTCAGGAAGTGGAATGTGGGGGTATGGGCTGTTTTGATCTGGCTCAGGATAGGGACCGGTGAAGGGCACTTGTAAATGCGGCAATGAACCTTCGGGTTCCATAAATTGCGGGGAATTTCTTGCCTAGCTGTGAACCGGTCAGCTTCTCAAGAAGGATTCTGCTCCATGGACTGAGTAAGTAAAGAAGTCATGCAGAGGTTACAATTTAGCACAATTCAGCAATTGTATTGAGGCAAAATTGAAGAGCAATGTGCTGCTGATAGATCCATTAGTCACAATACGATATAAATTGCTGCCAGTCGATGGAATGAACAGCAGGCAGTAGAAACAGCAAGTAGGAGTCACACCAGATGTAAAACATCCACTTGAAGTAAGAAGAAAATGATGAAAAGGGAAGCCAAAGAGAGGGAGTGCTTCAATAGCAGCTGCAAAATCCTGATCCCACACGAAGAACTGTTCCCTGTTTCTTCCTGCGCCAAGATGTTCCAATTTAGGAACATAATGAACTCCACACAGCACCAAATGTATCTAAGTCTGGCATAACCTCAGAGCCATGTTGTATGTGATAAAAAAAAAAAAAAGAAGAACGTTTTAAGCACAGCTATGCATGCTGAACGTGAACTAGCCAACCTACAATCAGTTACTGCACTGACAGCTACCACTGGTTTTTTAGAATAGATTTTAAGGCAACTCCAGCTTGTGGATTTTGTGGGATTCAGAGTCACAGTCTCTGTGTGACTAATTCTTTGATTTTGTGTGTTCCATATTTCACTGTTATGCTGTTAATTCTGAAGACAGTGATTAGAACTGGTGAAATTCAGCAATTGATGGCTAGCTTACTATCCAATTAAAAGCACTGGAGTAAAAATTAAGACACGGGGGGGGGGGGAGTGAGAGTAATTATATGTGTGTTGCATGAGACTACATACAATAATCATGTGATATTCTACAGCTTCTGTTCAAATTCTTTTTAACGGCTTATTTAAATCATTAAGTAAAGTGCTAGCACTCAGTGTTTCTAACACTTTATGATACTGAAGACCAGCACACGTGTTCCAAACTTGCTGGTATGTGGTACTCAGTAGACTCCCTGGGTAGCATTCCATAAACTTAAACGTAATTCAGATTCCGTGTCGAAACTCGAACCAGTAGACACGCGCGCGCTCGTACACGCATACACACGTGCATGCACACACAATGTTATTTATCTGTACGGTGTGTGCATGCGTACGTGCGTGCGCGCACGCTGTTAGTCCTATAGTTGTCTGTGATACCAAGCAAAGTGTATGCTAAAACCTTAAGAATGATTGTGGGCACAGTAAATAAGTTGACAGGAAAATCAATTTAAGCACAGAAATTAAACACAAACGTTTTACAGAAAAGTATGCGCAAGGTTAAGTTCACGTACGTCAGGGCTTGCACAACGGGGGGGCAGTGCTTATTAATGAACTGAATTTAATTGAAACACAAACACAGAGACGTCAAAATAAAATTTTGAAACATCAAAAATTATTTTCACTTCAATTTAAACTGATCTGACTATAATTATATTATTTTCAGCGACGGCAGAACTGACAGACACATGACAGGGTCTGAACAATGGTGTTACATACAGAAGGCTCTTGTCTGCATGTGAAGTATACGTGTGTGCAGATGAATGAAGAGCCCCAAATAAGCCTTTTATACTACAGACAAGGCATTAAGAATACATGCTGAAAAACTAACAGTACGAACTGCACTCGTGTTCTAAAACTGATAATCACAATATATCAATGGCAATGAACTTGCCTTCAGAGCAGCACAGATGTGGCAGCAGTAACACATACTTACAAGTTAAGTAAACGTATGTTGAGTGACTTGCTATTTTAACGTTTTATACAAGCAACACTACTTTGAAATTAGAACTGATTGCTTCTGCGTATGCAAAGAACTGCACAATATTTCACAAAAGAAAAGAAAAAAAAAAGATAAAAGCATATTAGAGGCATAAAAATTGAACTGCTTTCATACTTTAAATATTAAAAGATAAATGCTTTGAGAGAATTGAAATTCTCACAATTGTCCTGATAAACATTCAAGTCATGCCAATTGGTAAACTGTTATCTATTGGCATTTCAGTCAGTACTGCCTCTACCTTCGGGACGAAGCAGCCCAAAAATGGTATTCTTACTGGATGGTAAAACATCCCCAGAGACTACAATTTTCAGACCAGGCAGTATTTGGCATACTGAAACAAATCTATCACAAATAAAGTACAAAACATACAAATCAATCTCAACAATAAGCCAAATATATTTTATGATTCCAAGCGGTTGAAAAAAATCTCGTGAAATTAAAAATAACAGCGAATGTTATATATGATAGTAGCAATAATTATACAGGGTTATTCGAAATAATTGTCGGGATTTTAACAACTTGTCATACACAATACACTCGAGAAAGGAATATATGTGTTTTTCATTTAATAGAACAACACTACAAGTTTTTGTTACATACCTTACAGGTGCTCTATATGTGCACCCTTTGTGATTCTACAAACATCAACACGATAATCGAGTTCGTTCCAAACTGTTTGTACCATGTCAGCGGTGATGGTTTCAA
>Ga0131853_10005542_pt1 | contig 22779 bp, 26 predicted proteins | sample TergutLab28metaG_FD_92764 | JGI IMG/M metagenome (GOLD analysis project Ga0131853, IMG submission 92764) | Labiotermes labralis P1 segment gut microbial communities from Petit-Saut dam, French Guiana - Lab288 P1 (version 2) (version 2) | ecosystem: Host-associated > Arthropoda: Insects >...
GTGCTGCTAACATACCAAATCCGAGGATTATTTGGATCAGGGATAAATGCACTCCAAGTTTCATTTTTATTGAACCTCCACCAATCTGCAGGGGATAGTATGCCGGTCTCGAAATCGAAATAGTGAAACTCATGATACTGCTGCGGATCAAAGATAACCATTGATGTATTTGCAAATATATGCCCTCCGGCATATTCGCCAGTCGCTCCAAATGGAAATGCTTGCAATATGTTTCCTTCTAAATCGATAAGTCTAAAAAATGCTGTGCCTGTCCATATACCGACTTCGACAAAAAGATGCTCCAATGAGGTAAATAAGGCCGGAGATGGTCGCTCAAATATTGGCTCAACAAGCTCAACGGGCTCGCCGTTAACGGTGTAAACCACAGGAGTTCGCTCTTGAATCAAAGAGGGCGGCGTGTCTGCGGTTAAGTCAAATAGATAAACTCCCTGCATATCGTTGATTGTTCCGGCGAATGCCAACTTAGTGAAATCATCGTTAAGTGCGGCATTCCATTGAAACCGCCAACTGTCTTGCAATGCTTCCTTTGGGATTTGCTCCGGCCAAGGTGTTCTACGAAGCTGCTCAAAATTGTGGTTAAACAAATATGCGGCAGACTCTGTGTAAACGGTCATCCCCCTGTCAGCAAATGAGTAATAGAAAATCATTTCAGGGTAGAAGTCGTGTATCAGCACATCGCGGTCTTGTAAACCTGTTGATAAATCAAAACGGTCAAGTCTTAACTCTGTTCTTCGCTCAATACTTGGGGTAATCATTGGGAAACGATACATTTTTCCGTTTATAATTGGAAAGCGTGTAGTTGAGCCACTCCAAAATGGAAACCGCAAACCCATAAGAGACAAGTCAAGCAATTCATCAATATGCGTAAGGTTTCCGTAAACCAAGGGCGTAAAAATCGCAGAGGGCATGGTTTCCATTATGCCACTCATGTCTGCGTCCAACCGATATGACTAATTTTCAAGCGTTAAAACACCTGTGACCGGTGAGAATGACAAATTGTCAATTTCTCTTAAAAGTCTGCTTGGCTGGCTGCTCGCTGTTTCATGTGTGTGTTCGGCTTTAATGCCGTCCGGGGAGAATATAATCATTCGTATTGGTGGGACGATGCCGCTGCGAGAAGCGTAAACTAGAATTAGTTGGTCGTCTGTGTGAACGGTAACTGCAGAGGTAAGTAGGAAGATATCTGCTGACATATCGGATACACTATAGCCTTCTCGTTGCACAAGATGCCGGTTGGTTACACGTGGAAATGATGTCGGCAACTCATTGGGTCGCCAGTACCAATTTTGCGTACTAACGGGCTGAAATCCAAAATTAACATCAATTTCATCAACGAGCTTGTATTGTCCGTCTACATTATGGACGATTGCCGCTGTTGTTGGTTTTGCAGGGTGAAGAATATGTAATGCGTAAGTGTCCCATAATCCGAAATGTATAAGACCGGGCGTAACCGTGAACCAAACACTAAATTCGTCAAAATCAAAAGCGGCAGTTACTAATGAGCCGCGCTGACGTAGTTCGTAGGAGAAGCCCTCAAAGTCAGGTGCGATTGATGTTTCATTGTCGAGCGAGTGAGCCCCAGTTTGTTCAGAATCGCTTTCGTTCACATGATAAGCATCCGACACAATTTGTATGTTTCGTGCATCGGTTTCATCGTAGAGTGCCCATTCATTATTGTTTGAAGTTTGTTCAGGACTGTTTTCGCTGGAACATCCTGAAAGCATTAATAAAGCGGCTAACAAAATTAGTGTAAAAATAATAGCTTTGCGCATAATTCATCCATCCCATTCCTCCGAGGTTAATATGTGATATATTTTGCGAAGAAGGGTAGGCATTTCCGACAAAATGCCTACCCTTCTTCATGCTTATATGTCGGTTTAGCTTTCTTGTGCTTTGCGTTCTTTAATCCGTGCAACAATGTCATCAATGGAATTTTCTTCGAGGATAGCTCGTCTTTCATTGGTGTAATTACCACTACCGCTTTCAAGCTGACGAATAAATATTGCAGCGTTAACTGCGCCCATTTCCTTGGTCAAAACCCTATATCCTTCTTGCCTAATCATGCTAGGACTCTGCATCATATAACACCTCCGTCAACCACTTTAATGGATTTTTAACAGCAACTTTTGTGCCTGACCTTTTTGTTGAATTAATGAAGCTTTTGTCGGTTGTTAGCAGTACATCTGCACCGATTGATTCTGCGCTTGCTAGATGGAGCGCATCGTAGGACTTGATGTTGTATTGTTCAAGCTCTTTGGCTCTATAAGCTATTTCGTCTGTTATGTCAATGTGCCGCCCGGCTGCGTTATAAAGCATTAAAACCTTGTCGCGTTTATCCTGATTAGATATCTGCAAAACTTCATCAAGCAACACATCACTACTGATGAAAATCCAATCGCTGGAATCGCAATTGTCAATTATGGATAACACGGCTTCGGCTTCCATGCGGATGGTATGGCTACTTAAGTCGTCATATGGACGGTTAAGACAACAACAATCGAGATATATTTGCAAATCAATCACTCCTCTGATTCCATTATAGCCTACAACATCGAAAAACGCAATCCGATATTCACAAATATGCGCTGGAGATTAGAGGAGCGGAGCAGACCAATCTACCACAACCAACTCCTCAATCCGCTTAAACTCCCTTACATTATTAGTGACCAATATCAGCTCCCTAGACTTAGCATGTGCCCCGATAAGCATATCAAGCGGTCCTATAGTTTGCCCCTTGCGCTCAAGTTGGGTTCTTATATTGCCATAGCAGCTTGCGGCAGCTTCATCATATGGCAGCACACTAAATAGCGAGAGAATCTTTTGAATAGCAACAATATTTCTTTCGTAACTCGCACTCTTTGCTGCACCGTATTCTAGCTCGGATAGTGTGATGGATGAAATACATAAACCATCATTCATATGCCGCTTAATTTGCTCTATAACATTCGAGGAGCGTTTATTCATCATGTAAATGCAGATGTTTGTGTCCAGCATATATTTTATGCTCATAGGTCAAAGCTCTCCCTTGAAGATTGTTCTCCTTGAGATGGTCTGCCATCTACCATAAAATCATCAGAAATATCGTCCAACCCTTCCAAAAAGGTTTTCCAAACATCATCCTTTGGGTACAGCATAACAACAGAACCCATCTTTTTGGCGTACACTTCATCGCCATCAAACCGAAGCTCCTTTGGCAGCCTAACTGCTTGGCTTTGACCGTTTTGAAATAATTTTGCTGTTTGCATAATATCACCTCGATTATAGTATATACTTGCATATATACTTTTGTCAAGTGGGGATTTTTATCAGTCTTGTAGAGAACTTCTGGGCTTCCGCACCCGCCCCTGTTCCAACCACTCCACAAACTCCTCAAACGCCAACTCTCCAGCCAAACACGCATCCCTTCTACTATTAGCCTCAATGCACCAGACATTGAACTCTGCATTTGACATTTTTTTAGTGCGAACGCGCGAATGAAGTCGTCGATATGCTTTTTTATGTGCTTCCAATATAGGGTTTCCTGCAACCTTTTTTTCGTAGCGGAGCGTTGCGCCGATTTCGCTGCATCGTTTTGAACCATTATTCCAAAAGCGGTCACAGTATTCTGCATCAACCCTGCGTCTTGGCATAAAGAAATGATTGCAGTTTTTGCACTTTTTTATGAAGATATTATGCTCAATCATTTTGACAAACTCAAAACGAAATAGGTCATCTATAGTGTGGATTTCATATAGCTGGACAACTTCTTGGGATGGCAGCACGCCATAGAATGTTTTGAATGGATTTTCTAAATAGAAATAATGTCCCGTCTCTTCGAATCTGTATAGCTCAATCATATGCAGATATTCTAAAGGCGATTGTTTTGGCGTGTCCATCACTTCACGAAAACTTAGCAACAATTCAACTTCATTTATCATGGAATCCCATTTTTGCTTTATATCTTCTGACATAAGTGCAACAACATCTTTGGCTGCTCTAAAAAGTTTTTTATCTTTGTCCGCATACTGCACCACCTGAATAAAAGATGATTGTGATGATGGCCATTTGAAATCTAAAGCCCAGCTAAGTTTTTCTTTTGCTAATGGCATTTTGTCCGCTAGTAGCATAACTGCATCATATGGAGAATCAATAAAGTCATAAATGAAATCCATTAATATTTGCTTGTAAAAAAACAGATAAACTTCTTCCTGCTGGAACTCACTCATCAATTCTTTTAGCTGTGAAATAAATTCGGGGTCATTTGCGCCCACGTGTGCAAATTCGTTGTCGAAAGCTTCGGTGACTATGTTGAAACCATCCTCGAATCTTTCTGGTTCGTAGCAAACAAAATTAAGCAAAGGTCTGCCAAGTTCGTAAGCCAGTCCGCCTATGTTAGATAAATTTCTGTTTTCGCTGTACTTATTATATAGGTGGATGTTTCCATCCTTGATGTATACGCTTGCGATCATTCTTACACTCCTTTTCCTGTTAAACGAAAATCGCTAATCACAATTTAAACGACAATCTATAAGTATAGTAATTATTGTATATTACTCTTGATTTTTTGTCAAGAGTTTGCGATAATAAATTAAGCGACAATATTATTTCTAGAGTGATATTGTTGTTTAACAAATAGCTATGTCGCAATTCAACTATTTCAAACATGGAAGGAGCAATGCCAATGTCAACCAGAAAAAACATCGACCAGCAAATCGAAACTTCTCAAGAGAAAATCAAGCAAGAACAAAACCGCCTCAAGCAACTTCAACAGAGGCAGAAGGAACAGGAGAGAAAGGAAAGAACGAATCGACTATGTAAACGCGCTGGGGTTTTGGAAAGTCTTTTACCTGACACCATAACTCTTACGGATGAACAGTTCTATACTTTTCTTGAAAGGACCGTGGCTAATAATTTTGGCCGACGTGCTCTTGCGGAGATTGCTACAAAGGGCGTTGTAGGGAATACGCCAACAATAGAGGGTAGTGATACGCCAAAGGCCAGCTAACCGCCCATCCCTTGCTGGCAAGGGCGCACTTATACACCGGTCGTTGACCAGTGCTGTGCGCCCTGCCGGGGGCTCTTGCGCCTATCGGCGCAAGCTGGGGTCGCGTTGCGATTAAAGAATCAAGAAGAAGGTGTAGCCTATAGCGATATTTCGTCTTAGCGTCAAAATAATTAGCAGGGGAAAAGGTAGGTCGGCAGTGGCAGCCGCAGCTTACCGTGCAGGGGAGAAAATCATAAATAGTTATGATGGGATGATACATGATTATACAAGAAAAGGTGGTGTTGTACATACGGAGATTTTGTTACCAGACCATGCGTCAAAAAATATCTTGACCGTTCTACACTATGGAATGCAGTCGAGAAAATAGAGAACAATCGCAATTCACAACTTTCTCGTGAGGTACAAATTGCTCTGCCAATTGAATTATCTATGGAGCAGAATATAGTTCTTGCTCATGAGTATGTTCAGAAGTATTTTGTAAGTCACGGGATGTGTGCTGACATTTGTGTCCATGAGCCAGATGAGGGTGATTTGCGGGATGGTGCTCATGGTCGTCACAATAAAAGTAATGATAGTGATGACGATCTTCATAACAACAGCCGCAATCCCCACGCTCACATAATGCTAACCATGCGACCCATAGAACAGAATGGAAGCTGGGGTGCAAAATCATACAAGGAATACATCCTCGACAAAAATGGTGAGCGCATAAGATTGCCAAGCGGAGAATTCAAATCTCGAAAAGTCTACACTGTGGATTGGAATGACAGAGATAAAGTTGAAGAATGGAGAGATGGCTGGGCTGATATGCTCAACAAATGCTTGGAGCAAAACGACATTGCACAGCGAGTTGACCATAGGAGCTTTGAAAGACAAAATCTTCACGAAGTCCCAACTATACATTTGGGAGTGGCAGCATCTCAAATGGAACGCAAAGGTATCCGCACCGAACGCGGCGGCTATAATTGTCAAGTCAAAATCACCAATAAAGAAATCCGTCAAACCAAAGCGCGTATTAGAAAAGTCAAGGATTGGCTGTATGCACAACCAATTAACAACGCTCCATCACTTATGGATGTCATGGGTAAAATCGCAGAAGGTAAAAACCTCAATACACATTGGCAGAAAATAAATAATCTGCAAGCATCGGCAAAGGTGTTGAATTTCTTATCCGAAAATAACATCAATAGCGTAGAAGAATTTGCCGACAAAGTCATCCAAATCCATGAACGACTTCGGGATGTTGCGAATGAAATAAAATCTAAGGAGCGGAGGTTGAATAAACTTGCAGAACATCTGGCTCGTGCCGATAATCACAAAAAATATAAGGGAGTCTATCAAAAATATAATCAACTTCCAGAGAAAAAGCGGGATGTGTTTTACGACAAACACGCCGAGCAAATCCAGTCTTATCAGGATGCCAAAAAATATTTCGATGCTGTGATGAATGGTAGGACGAAGTTGCCGATTGGGAATTGGCGAGCAGAGCAAAAGGATTTGCTGGCTGAGAGGTATTTGCTTTGTGAGGAGTATTATGGGCTGAAAGATGAAATCAAAAATGTGGAAATTTTACGAAGGGAATTAGAGAATCTTTTGCGGGAAGAGGCAACCATAGAATCACAAAAAATAATTCAAAATATAAAGTATAATTCTAGGGAAATTGTATGAAAATAACAGATGCGGGAGGTGCCGATTATGGAAATCGTTGTTGATGATATCAAGAAGCGGGTTGAAATTTGGCTCACCCGTGAGGAGAGAGGAGACGTGGTTTTACGTGAGTCCTTGAAAGAGCTTCATTCCAAATATAAAGGCATGAAGTATCTGGTTGCCACTTTTGAATCCGGCAACCAGAGCTTGTTTAAAAATACCAGAGATTTGCTTTTGGTCAATAGAGATAAAGCAACCGGAGCTTAGACGAAATCCCTCGCCGATTGGTGGGGGATTTTTTACTTGATATATCTTCCTGTTTATGATACAATATTATCTATAAGAAATCAAATGGGGGTGACGATATTGCTAAACTTTCCCAGCATAGCAGCCTATTGCAGAATTTCGGTAGATGATGAAATGGACAGGGATAATACTTCGATTGAGAATCAGAGGGCAATTATTGATGACTTTGTTGCGAAAAGATTTCCAGGCAGCCCTGTGAGCTATTATGAAGATAGAGACCGCTCCGGCTATACCTTCGAGCAGCGGGAAGGCTATCAGCAGATGCGCCCATTGCTTCTGGGTCGTCAGCATGACATATTGATTATCAAGGATTTTTCGCGCTTTTCGCGCCGTAATTCTCGTGGACTTGTGGAGCTTGAGGATTTGCGTGACGCAGGCGTGAGAATTATTTCTGTTGGCGATAATGTTGACTTTCCGACTTATGACGAATGGCTTAATATCCAATTTCGCTTTTTGGTAAATGAGTTGCCTGTTACGGATGCATCCAAGAAGGTTAAGGGGGTTATTAAACGTCGCCAGCAAGATGGCAAATGGATTTGTGCTGTGCCATATGGTTATGTAATTACCAACAGCAAAACCATGACTTTTGATATCGAACCCACCGAAGCAGAAATTGTCCGCAAAGTGTTTGAACTATACAATGAAGGCTGGGGATATAAGAAAATTGCCAATCACCTTACAAGCCTATCCATACCCACACCTCGCATGAGCGAAAAAGCACGTAAGGAAGCGCGTGGTGAGGAATATAAACGCACAGCTCGACCTGAATGGAGCATCATTACCGTCGAGGGGATGCTGAAAAATGACTTCTATGTCGGTAGACTGCGGCAGGGCAAATATGCTCGTAAAAAAATCAATGGCGCGGATGTGAAGCTTGATGAAACCGACCATATTGTTTTTGAAAATCACCACGAAGCAATTATAGACCATCGCTTGTTTGCGACAACGCAGGAGCAATTGAAAAGACGTAGTACAAATCACTATCGCGGCATAAGGAAATACGATAATGTATACTCTGGCTTTCTATTTTGCGGCGATTGCGGTAGCCCCATGTTCTCAATGAGCCGTGGTGATTTGAAACCCGCTTATGTCTGCGGAACTTATCACAGGCGCGGCAGGGCAGGGTGTACATCGCACCATACTCGGGTGGACGTGCTGGATGATCTATTGAAATCTTTTGTCAAGCGTGTACGAGATAACGCAAGCGAAATGCTGACAGAGCTTGAACATATCATCAAAAATGAAGATGAAGAAGTCGAAGTAAGTGACCAAACTCTCGAACTGTTAAACGCCCAACTGGAAGATGCCAACGAAGAACTAAAAACCACCAAACGCATGAAAATCCGAGAAATCATGAAGCGACCCGAAGCAGAGGAAGCAATTGGAGCCACTTACGCCGAATTGGAATCCGACCTCGAAAGGCGTATCGAAGGCTTGGAAAACCAAATCGAACTCGCCCACAACCGCCGCAGCAATGTCATAAAAGTTAGCCGCATAGCTAAAACCGCAATTGACCTTTTCAACGACATATTGGAAAAAGAAAAGCTGGACAAGCGTGACCTGAACCTAATGATAGAGCGGATAACAGTATATGAGGACAATCTCGACATCCAGCTAAAGAGTGACATAGACGACCTGCTAACCCACGGAACATCCCAAATAGTCCAATCAGCCAAAAATCAGCGGGATAAGGTTTTCGATATCAACATTATCAGTAACGGCGACCCGCTGGAGATTTTCACTGACCGTGAAGGGGAGATAATTTTAAAGAAATACTCTCCTATTGGCGAGCTTGGGACTTTTGCCAAAGAATATACGGAGAGCTTGGCTACTAGCAGCGGGCATATTACGTGCATCGTGGACAAAGACCAGATTATTGCTGTTTCTGGCGGGGCGAAAAAAGAGCTTATGGAAAAGCATATTTCAGCGGAGCTGGAGAAGATGATAAATTCGCGCAATAATCATTCTGCGAGCCGAGATGAAGCAGCTTTTGTGCCTATTTTGGATGACGAGCCAGATGGCATTTATAATAATCAAATGATAACGCCCATTATGGCTGAAGGTGATGTACTTGGCGCGATTATTTTTCTATCGCCTGATAAAAAGATGGGCGAACTTGAGACTAAGCTGGCACAGACAGCGGCTGGCTTTATTGGCAAGCAGATGGAGCAATAAAAGGGTATATATAAAATGTAAGGGCGGCTCATAGTCGCCCTTTGTCATGTTCCGCAAAAGGTGCGGTAGCATGTGATTTCCTCAGGTGGTTTAGAATATTTTGGGTGGTATGTGTATGGATTGTGCAGAGCAGCCAATAGATTATGCATTTCGGCGTAGTCACCATCTTCTGCTGATTTTAAGGCTTCTTCCACATGGTGATTTCGTGGAATGACGGCGGGGTTGTGGGCTTTCATTACCTCCATAGACTGCTTTGTCAACTTTTTGCACCATTTTTGCTGCCAAATGTCTATTTCTAGGATGCTCTCATCATTAGATAGCTTGTGGAACGTGTTTGTGTAGTCCAATTTGTGAACTTTCATTGCGCTTAGTAACTCAGTAATTAACTCAACATCGTTTGGCTTGGGATGGGCTATGCCTAGCTTGCGGTACATACCTTCGTGCCAGTATTTTTCGTAATGTGTCGTGTAGTTTGCGATTTCTGCTCTAACTAACTCGGCGGCTTTTTCTTGATTTATGCCGATTAGAGGCAACAGTGATTCTGCTAGTCGTGCTAGATTCCATGCGCCTATGGTTGGTTGATTTTTATAAGCATATCGTGCTGTGTGGTCAATGGAACTAAAGACGGTATCGGGGTCATAAGTGTCCATGAAGGCGCATGGGCCATAGTCTATGGTTTCGCCGCTGATAGCCATGTTATCGGTGTTCATAACGCCATGTACAAAGCCTACAAGTTGCCATTGCGCAATTAGTGCGGCTTGCTTTTGGGCTACCTCGCGTAGAAATAGCAGATATTTGTTATCGGCATCTGCTAGATGTGAATAATGTCGGTCTATTGCATAATCAGCCAATTTTTTTAAATCATCGTATGCACCATATGCGGCAGCAAAATTAAATGTGCCTACGCGCAGATGGCTTGAGGCAATACGGGTGAGGATTGCGCCTTGCAAGATGCGCTCACGAATGACATCTTGCCCCGTGAGAGCAACGGCTAGCGAGCGAGTGGTGGGTATGCCTAGCTGGTGCATGGCTTCGCTGATGATGTATTCGCGCAGCATAGGTGCAAGGGCAGCGAGACCATCGCCGCCGCGGGAGTAAGGGGTGCGCCCTGAGCCTTTTAGCTGAATGTCGAACTTGAGACCATCTGGCGTGATATGTTCGCCTAATAAGATGGCGCGACCGTCGCCCAACATGGCGAAGTGACCGAATTGGTAGCCTGCGTAAGCTTGGGCTATGGGGGTTGTGCCTTGGGGTAAGATGTTGCCTGTGAAGATATTGGGATTGCTTCTTAAGGTATCTGAATTTAGCCCTAATTCTGTAGCTAGGGTGTCGTTAAAAATGACGATTTGTGGGGTGGGGGATTTTGTTGGGTTTTGGTGTGTGTAGAATATTTTAGGGAGGGCTGCGTAGGTGTTTTGGAAATTCCAGTTTTTGGTTGGCATGGCTTGCCTCCTTGAGGTGTGACCACCCCCGTCTGCGCTCTAAAACGACCGCAGACATCCCCTCCTCGGAGGGGAATTATTGTTGACTTTTCGGGGGTTTTGTGGTATGATTTGGGTAAAAGATTGAGGGGTGATTTTGTGGGTAAGGTGTTAATGAAATTAATTTTCCTAGGGTGCAGAAACCCTTGATTGCGCTGTTGATAATAGCTTTGTTTTTGGGTGGCGTTTGGGGGTATTCTGCTTGGATGGCTTCGCGGATTGTGGGGCAGTAGGAAATGGTTGGCCTATATTTAGGTGACGAAAGTCTCCAAGATTTTAATATAGGCAGGGTAATTGAATTTAATTCCGATGGCAAAATTTATGGCACAACCGACGATTTTCCTCCTAGCTGGAGGATACATGGCAATTGGCTGGTTAGCTCCAATGGGGTGAGTCGTGTCAGAATCTCAGGTGGTACTATGTCAAGGTTTTGGGGTTCGTGGGAATTGGTATATCAACACATCCCCAACTAAAACTCTGGCAACACAACCACAATCTTCTCATCCGACCCCAATTGTAAAAATTCCCTTAAAACCTTCTCCATAGAAGTCTTTAAATCATGCCTAACAGCGGCATCTGTCGTGTATATAGGTATGGATGCATAATATTCATCATTAATATAAATGCGCCCTTCACCCACCGCCTGATTTTCAGTGATGGGTGCTTGCATACTAGCGGGAAAGTGGGGGATTAGCTCCGCATCATCCGTGCCATCTGTATTTAGCGGTAGCATTACAGAATCAGCGTAATATAGCTGAACAACAGGGGTTTTTGAACGCGTTATGGGTAGGCAGCCTGCATTGTCGCCCTCGGAGACCACAACTTCGTTTTCAAAATTATCGAAGCCAAAGTTTAGTATACGCTTAGTGTCAATCCATTTTTGTTCCTTGCCCTTTGCACCCCAGCCGCTTGCAAAGACCACGGATATGAGCTGCATGCCGTCGCGGCGGGCAGCACCTACAAAGCAATGACCTGCCTTGCCTGTATAACCTGTCTTCACGCCATTTGCGCCTTCAAATTCGTGCAAGAGGCGGTTTTTATTTACAATATTGTAGGTGGTGCGGCTTGATGTTACTGTTTTATTGGGTGTGTTAATAATCTCCAGAAACATTGTGTTGCTAAGGGCATAGCGGGTTATCATTGCCATATCGTATGCGGTGGATTGGTGATTTTCGGCATCAAGCCCATTTGGAGTCTCGAAGATGGTGTTATGTGCGCCTAGCTCTTTTGCTTTTGCTGTCATTGCGGCGCAAAACTCCTCCACGCTACCGCTGATATGCTCTGCTATAGCCACGGCGGCATCATTACTAGATTGCATCATAAGCGCGTGAACCAAGCCTGATAGCGAGATTTCCTCGCCCTCGGTGAGGTACATTTTTACGCGAGGGGCTATTTCGGCGCGGCGGCTTACTTTTACAGTATCGGATAGATTGCCTTGCTCTATCGCCAGAATCGCCGTCATTATCTTTGTTGTGGAAGCCATTGCTAGCGGCTTATGAGCATCTTTTTCCCATAAAATGCGTCCAGATGCAGCATCCATCAAAATCGCACCATGGGCCTCCACTTGCGGTTCGGCGGCGGCAAATACAGCCGATGGTATGAGTGCGACCAGCATACATATTATCATAACATATCTTGCGAAAATTTTCATTACATTGTCACATCCTTTTAGAGATTAAAATTAATTTATCCTTGACTTCGTAAATTATTCGTGATATAATGTGTGATTGTAATAGGAGTGTTCCGCTTGCGTCATTAGGTGGCAATGAATGCTCGTCGAAAAAAGGAGAGATAAAGATGAATTTTAACATCATCAGAGAAATTGAAAAAGAGCAACTAAAAACCGACATCCCAGATTTTAAAATCGGCGATACCATTAGAATCCACAACAAAATTGTTGAGGGAACACGCGAAAGAATCCAAATTTTTGAAGGCTATGTTATTAAGCGTCAAAATGGCGGCATCAGAGAAACCGTGACACTTCGCCGTCTTTCTGGTGGTGTGGGCGTTGAAAAGACATGGCCGCTTCATTCTCCTCGTGTAGATAAAATCGAGGTTGTACGCCGTGGTGTTGTACGCCGTGCTAAGCTTTTTTATCTGCGTGAAAGAATTGGTAAGAAAGCTAAGATTAAAGAGGCTATTATGGCTAGAACAAAGAAATAATAATGAATTTGGGCGGGCGGCGTAAAAGGTCGTCCGCCTTTTTAAACAAGGAGTATATATGCTTAAACGATATGTAAAGAATGATATTGTACGAAATATTTTGGAATGGATTATCTCTATTGGTATTGCGGTTCTTGTGTTTTTGATTATTGATGCCTTTGTGTTTAAATCTGCGCAGGTGCATGGGCGTTCCATGGAGCCTACCTATGTGAACAGTGACCGCGTTATTGTGAATCGCCTTGTTTATCGCTTTTCTGACCCTTCTGTGGGTGATGTAATCGCTTTTCCTTATGCTGCTGACCCTTCGCAGCATTTTATCAAGCGTGTTGTGGGTGTGCCTGGTGATGTGATGGACATGCATGATGGATTTGTGTATAGAAATGGCGTGCGGCTTGATGATGATTTCTCTTTTGAGCCTGTTTGGCATGGGAATGTTGCCTTCCCTGTAGATGTGAGAGATGGCGAGTTTTTTGTGCTTGGGGATAATAGGCAAAACAGTGAGGATAGCAGAATGACGGGCGTTGGAAATGTACCGATTGGGGATATTTTGGGGCGCGTGGATTTTCGGTGGTTTCCGATAAATCGCTTTGGATTTGTGGACTGATAGGATGTGTAAATAATGAGACTAGATAAATTTTTAAAAATTTCACGAATAATAAAACGTCGTACCATAGCCAATGAAGCATGTGATGCGGGCAAAGTAATGGTGAATGGCAAAGTAGCCAAGGCTTCTGTAAATGTGGTTTTGGGTGACATTATAGAGGTGACATTTGGCAATCGTATGCAAAAGGTGAAGGTTACAGGGCTTTCGGAGCATGTGCGTAAGGATGATGCGGCAGGGATGTATGATGTTGTGGAATGAGGTAATATGATGATTTTTGATGATTTGATTTTGGCGGCAAAGGGTGTTCATGCACCTCGGCGAATTTCTGAAAATGTAGAGGTTGGAGGCGTTGCTGCTGCTCTGCTTTCTGTGAGCGGCAAGATATATACTGGCATTTGCTTGGATGTGCCGTGCGGCATAGGCTTTTGTGCTGAGCATGCTGCCATTGCTGCTATGGTAACGGCGGGTGAAAGTAAAATTATTAGAGCTGTTGCTATTGACCATAACGGCGCAATCCCGCCTTGTGGGCGTTGCCGTGAGTTTATGAGCCAAATTCATAAGGACAATATACATGCGGAGATAATGATTGCAGACAACAAGGTCGTGAAACTGAGTGAGCTGTTACCGCATAGATGGGATGAATGAACTATCAAAGACGAGACATAAAACTCGTCTTTTTTCATATACATTTATAGACGAGATGTAGGTGGGAGGGGATTTTGTGCCAGAGGAGCGTAGGATTTCAAAGCATAAATTAATTATAGAGCATAGGGAAAATGTGACAATATCGGGCGTTACGGATGTGATATCTTTTGATGAGGAACAGGTGGTGTGCGATACAGATATGGGTGTGCTTATTTTGCGCGGCGATAATTTGCATGTGAATAATTTGAACTTGGATAGCGGCATGTTAGATATTTTTGGGGAGATAAATAGCGTGAATTACGAGGATGGCGGCGGTCATGGTAAAGGGCAAGGTAAAGGTAAGCCGACATTTTTAGGCAAAATATTTAAGTAGGTGTTTCGGATGATACTTTCTATGGGTGGTCAGGCTGTCACATTCCTTGCTATGGCTGCTGCTGGGGCGGTTTTGGGACTTTTATTTGACATGTTTCGTATTTTGCGTAGAGTTTTTTTGGGACATAGGGTGGTGGCCACCAATATTGAAGATGCCATTTTTTGGGTTGCGGCTACATTGCTGATATTTGCCTTTTTGTTTGATTGGAATTTTGGTGCTTTGCGCGGGTATATTTTCATGGGTTTTATTTTAGGTGCGGTTTTATATTTTTTGATGTTTAGTCGATTTATCACGAGATTTGTTATGGCTTTGCTACGAAAGATTAAAAGAGTGTTTATCATCATTTTTTCGCCATTTGTGCTGGCTTGTATGTGGGTGAAAAAGAGATTGAAATTTGGGCGGGAATATGTTAGAATAAAAGTTCAAGTAAAAGGTGGCAAAATATACCGAAAGATAAAAGGAAGGGCTGTTAAGCGTGACACAAGAGGTAATAAGGCTTGATAAAGTGAAAAGCAAAAACAGGGCTTTTGGAGGAATAAGAGTTCTTGTTCGGATTGTCTTGCTCTCTATTGTTGTTACCATGATGCTTTCTGCTGCATCGTATATCATGGACAATATCTCTCGCGTGGAGGCGCAAAGAGAGGTTATTGCAATTGAAATAGCCCATGCGGAAGCAAGGCGGCTAGAAATAGAAGATTCTGTGGCATATACGGAAAGTATTGACTTTATTGAATACATAGCGCGCAATGTGCTTAATTTGGTGCGGCGCGATGAAATAATATTTATTATGACAACGGAGTAGTGAACAGTATGTATAAAATTGATAATCATGACGATGTACGGGCGAATTATGAGGCATTATATGCCTCTGTGAGTTCGCATTTGGAGGATGAGGCCGACCTTGTGGCTAATATGGCTAACATAGCGGCCTTTATTTATCATAGCCTAACAGGGCTCAACTGGGCTGGATTTTATTTGCTAAAAGGTAGCGAGCTTGTGCTTGGACCATTTGCGGGCAAGCCTGCTTGCGCGCGCATAGCACTTGATAAAGGGGTGTGCGGTGCAGCGGCTACACAGAGTAAAGTGCTTGTGGTGCCTAATGTGCATGAGTTTTCTGGGCATATTGCTTGTGATGGAGATACAAATAGCGAAATTGTGTTGCCGATATATAAGGACGGCGAGGTCTATGGTGTGCTTGATATCGATAGCCCGTTGCTTGACCGCTTTAAGGATATTGATGAAGAGTGGCTGACCAAGATTGCAGATGCAATAAATGACTTTTTAGATAAAATGGAATAGGGGAATACAAATGAATATAAATGCATATGAAGTGTTGAAAGAGCGTGGATTTATTGAACAAACGACACATGAAACCGAAATGGCGGAGCTGTTTGCTAAAGACAAAATTGTATTTTACAATGGCTATGACCCCACGGCGGATTCTTTGCATATTGGGCATTATTTGACATTTATGGCACTTTCTTGGTTGCAGCGCGGTGGGCATGTGCCTATAGTGCTTATGGGCGGTGGCACGGGCATGGTGGGCGACCCTGATAAAGCAGATGAGATGCGCCCGCTAATGGAGATTTCGGAAATTGACCACAATATTGAACGCTTTAAAGAGCAAGCGGCAAAGTTTATTAATTTTGATGATGGACAGGCTATTATGGCGAATAATGCAGATTGGTTGCGCCATCTTAATTACATGCAGTTTATACGCGAATATGGTGTGCATTTTTCTGTGAACCGTATGCTTTCTGCGGATAAATATAAAACAAAATTTGAAGGCAGTGGGCTTAATTTCTTTGAACTAAACTATATGATAATGCAAGCTTACGATTTTTTGGAGCTAAACCGCCGCTATGGGGCTATTATGCAGACGGGCGGCAATGACCAATGGTCCAATATAATTGCGGGCGTGGAGTTGATACGCAGGGTGGATGGCAAGCCCGCGTATGGCATGACATTTACGCTTTTGCCGCGCTCTGATGGGGCTAAAATGGGCAAGACCATGGGCGGCACTGTTTGGCTTGATGCGGAAAAAACCTCACCATACGAGTTTTATCAGTATTTCCGTAATGTGCATGATGGTGTGGTTAGGCAATACCTGTCACTGCTTACATTTTTGCCTATGGACGAAGTAGAGAGACTAGCAGCGGCTGAAGGTGCAAAAATTAATGCATCCAAAGAGGTGCTTGCTTATGAAGTGACAAAAATTGTGCATGGTGAAGATGAAGCGAAAAAGGCGCGGATAGCTGCAAAAACCATATTTGAAGGTGGTGGCACAGAAGGTGCACCAACCACTGAAATTACGCACGATGAGCTTGGAGAAGGCATCTCTATAATTGATATTATGATGCTAGCGGGACTTGCGCCATCTAAAAGCGAGGCGCGTCGCACCATGCAGCAGGGCGGTCTAACTGTTAATGGAAAAAAAATGACAGATTCTGGGTGCGTAATTGTAGAGGAAGACTTTGTGGATGGTGAGATTTTTGTACAAAAAGGCAAGAAAACTTTTCACAAAATTATTATTAAGTGATAAACTTTGTCAAAAAAATGTCTAAATGCTATTGACAATTGTAAAATAAGGCTTTATAATGGAAACAATACTGTAACACAAATTTAATTTTATGGGAGGTAATTCACATGAGCAAGTATCAAGATCCAGCTGTAAAGGTAACTGCACCAGACGAGGCACTTAAATTACTTAAAGAGGGTAATGCTAGATTTGTAGCAAACAACCTTATTCCAACTGACTATCCAGAAGCTCTCGGCAAAACTGGTTCTCAACAAAGCCCATTTGCCTCCATCTTAACATGTGCGGACAGCCGCTGTGCTCCAGAAATCTATTTTGACCAAGGTATCGGTAATATCTTCGTAGTTAGAAATGCTGGTAACTTTGCTGACAGAGAAGCTATTGGCTCTTTCCAATTTGCCGCTGCTGTTTTGGGTTCTCAAATTATCGTTGTTGTTGGTCACACATCTTGTGGTGCTGTTATCAATGCGCACAAAGGTACATCTGGTCTTCCAGGCGAGTTACAAGGTATTCTTGATGATATTAATGCTATCGTTAAGGGTGCTGAATGCGCTGATTCTGCTGTAGCTGTAAACGTTAAGGCTCAAGTAGAAGCTTTGAAGAACAATCCAGCTATCACTGTTCCTGTATATGGTGCAGAGTATGACATAGCTACAGGCGTTGTTACTTGGTTGTAAGATTAAACACATAATTAAATCGTAAGTAAAAATGCGGCCGATAGGGGCTTTACGTCCCTTGGCCGCATTTTAAAAACAATAACGATAACAAGTTGAGGTGAAGATATATGTTGACTGCGGATAGCAATGATAGTAAGAATACCTTTAAGGTAGCATTTCTTACAATGGCATCCATATTTATAATGGGTTATTTAAATGCCTTAGCACTAAACACTCATGCTTTGGGCATGATGATAACGCCACAGACGGGCAATGTAATCTGGATGGGAATTTACGCTGGTACGGGTGAATGGATGTACTTCCTTGAGACTGTAGGGCTATTTTTTGGCTTTATGGGTGGTGCTGTTTTCGCACTTTTTACCCAAAATCTTTTTAGTAAAAAAACAACCCAGTTTTATTGGAACTGGACTTTCTTCATATTGCCGATAGCAGCATATCCATTTGTGCTACAATATGTTGTGCCTCCTGTTGTTGCCTTGATTCTTCTTGGCTTTGCTGCAGGTGCTACCCTTGGTTTCTTTAGAAAAGCATACCACATGGAAATCAACACCTCCATGGCGACGGGTAATGTGCGCTTTTTAGGCCTGCATTTTGCTCAAGCATTTCTACATAAAAAGACCAGAGGCGATAAAAAAGAAGTTAAAACATTCTGGATATTCTTTGTAGCTGTGTTTTCATTTGCTTTTGGTGCCTTTTTCTATGTTATTTTTGCTAGGATAGATGCTAGCCTTGCTATGGATGTAAATTTAAGGTTAGGCACAGCTCCTGGTCCTAGTCGTGAAGGCTATGATGCTCTAGGTAGAATAATCGGCGTTTCTTACGACCGTGCATATCCAATACCTGCAGATGGTCCGAATTTGATACGAGTTGTTGCGCTTGTGGTATTTTGCTTAATCCCGTATCTATTCTGCCCCAAGATTAAAGTTCCTGCAAAATAACATCAAAATCAATTATGAAATATAAAACCCGCAACCATAATCGTGGTTGCGGGTTTTATATTTGCTTATCTAAATATATCTTGTGGGCTAGAGGTTGGTAGTTCCAACAAAGCCCAAGGACGCTCTGGAGCGTATATCTCCACCCATACTTCATGGATACCGTCACTCTTAATTACAAAGTAATGAGAATTTGTTGCTTCTTGGATATGTAGATAATACCAAGTCGATTCATCCATATTGTCAGTCCATAAAACCATATCGTATTTCAGCAGGTCTTCGGACACTTCTGGCAAGCGGTCCAGCATACGATTAATTATTGCTGCGGTTTCTGCTCTGGTTATTGGTTGGTCTGGAAGGAATGCTCCGCCTATGCCCTCAAAGCCTGTCACCCAGCCTTGCTCTGCTACGGTATTGATATAGCCCTCAGCCCAGTGACCAGCTATGTCATTAAACAACGCTTCACCATTTACTGCATTTGTACCCATGAAGCGCACTACCGTTGCCGAAAACTCTGCACGGGTGATTTGCTGGTTTGGCATAAATGTTCCGTCGAGCATACCTAGGAATACTCCTGCGTTAGCTGTTGTAGATATCGCATTGTTAAACCATTGCTCAAGTGATACATCGGAGAATTCATTAATTTGTACCCAATAATGTTCTCTGTCACCATCTTGCATAAGGCGGAAAAATATTGTTGCCACCTGCGCTCTGGTTATTGACTCGTTAGGTCTTATGGTGTCGTCCCCAAAGCCAATTAGATATGAATAATGCACATTGCCCATTGTATTTGCGGCAGACTGCATTGGTGGTGCTGGCATTGGAGGCCAGATATGGTCAGGGTCTTGGGTTGGCATATATATAACGTAGCCATTGTCACCTTCAACTACTGGCGCAGAAGGTCGCCTGACATTATTACGTGGAATATCTTCGTAATAAACTCCATCCGAATCGCCAGAGCCAGCACCAGTATCAGGACTTCCTGTGTTGTTATTGTTGCCTGGCTCATCTTCATCATCGTCATTGAGGTCTTCCTCATACCAAACAGCTACGAAAACTGTGTTTTCGCTAACAATCATTGCGATGACCGTATCTAAATCCAGAATATCATCTGAACCTTGGATTCTCCAACCGAGAAATTCGCGATCGCTAGGACCAGTTAGATTGGTGCTTTCAGGAACACCGCCAGCAATGCTGCCAACTGGGTCACCAGAATGTATATTGCCCACAAAAGGTCCAGACACATCATGCCATCTGCCACCTGCCAAATCGAATCTTATGCTATGACCCCATATGGCTGTAAACTCCATAGCAGAAACAACTCCGCCAACAGCTGCAGGAATGTCTTGAGGCTGTAAAAGTGGTCCACCTGATGAACCCATTTCCCAACCAAGAAGCACATAACCTCCGCGTTCAGGTGCAGGGATATCGGTTATTAGCTGTCCTTCGCGCACAGGGGTGGTGATTTGTGGCGTACCGTTGTTTGGGTTGAATATGACGGCGTGGGTTATTGGGAAAAGGAATATCAGTAATTGGTCCGGGATTATATTCATTAACTGATAAGTAAACCCTGCTGGTAACTGGGCAATTTGAGGCAATGTACTAAAGTCGCCCGGATCAAAAGGCGGGTCGGCTAGTGGGTTAAATAATCTTATTATCCAGTCTGCATCATCATAAGGAAAGCCCCAATTATCAATATACCCCACATATTGAGGATCTTCAAAATCAATTCCTGAAATTAATCCTACTATATATGGCTTACCTGTTGCTAAATCGATATTGATTACCAGAGATGTCAATGACGAACCAGATGCTGCAACAATAGAGCCTCCAGTTGGCGTGATGCCTATTGTTGGCTCAATTGGAGCAAGCAACTCTGGCAATTCACTGTGGGTGTACTCATACCCATTGCTCTCATCCACATAAAGAGGCAGTTCTGGTTCTACGATAATTTCTTCAAGATTTTTCTCGTAAATCTCTGAAGCACTAAGGTTAAAGTCTTCAAATGTGAAGGTGGTCGCTCCTGCAAGAAGGGTGACTGCAAGAAACGATGCTGTGAGGCGTTTAATAAAACGGCTCGACGTTTTCCTTCGACTACTCTTACAATTTCTTTTCATTTACATTTCTCCTTTTACATACATTGTACACATCCTATGCCGTCGGACACTTCCATGTGCCGAATGTAGAATTATAGTATTTACCCATGCTGTGCAGCCCTTCCCACTGGCATAAATAGAAATATTCCAATATATACCAAAGCACACAACGTAGGATGCTAAGTGTATCATATTTTGGTAAGCAATGTCAAATTACATTTTTGTTACGTAATTGTTTCGATTTACAACTAATTCCATCGGTAAGCTTGTATATAATTATAGCAAAAATCTGCCGACAAAGCATCCTTTGCCGACAGGCCGCTAGAAGTCATATATCCCTAATATTTTTTTATCACCCTAGTGTTCGATATTGTCATATACTTCTCCTTTGTCGCCAAACCACCCCTAATATGCCTCTCGGATTTGTTTATTTCAAGTACAGCTTTTGCCTGATTGGCCAAGTTGGGGTTTATTTTTACCAATCTTTCCGTCACGTCTTTATGTATGGTCGTCTGATTCCGTGTCGATTTTGCCTTCGATGGTCATGGGGAAGAAAAGCCCTTCTACGCTGTCGTCCACAGCAAAGTAAACGTGCAGCAAAGTCTTTTCGATTACCACAATTTTGTTGATAATGAGCTTCAGCCCTGCGTTGGTCATGCCATCCGAAAACGCCACTTCATCGAAGGTGATGAAGAAGGTTTTAAGGTTTTCTTTGACTCTGGCGGTTAGGTCAGAGGTCACGTCATGTTCATTTATAATCGAAGTTAAATTTTGGATTTCTGTGTTCAAAGATTTCATATCTGCTTCCGCTTCGTCTATGTCTAACATGCCACGCTTCACCATATCCTTGATGCGGTCACGCTGTTCTTGAAGGTCTGTAAGTTGTGCTTCCATCTCCTCGATGTCTATAGAACTACTTTGCGTGATATGCTCTTTGATGAGGCGGTTGCACTCTGACTCCACAAGCGCAAAAAAAGCATCGCGGTCTTGCACGAGGTACGCAAATAAAATAGTCAAGGCTTGTACAATGTCAGCCTCTTCTATGCGAATCTGCTCTCCAGTGCAGCGTGGTTTACCCCTGAGCTGCCTGCCCTCACAAGTCCACCATACATACAATGGCCCGTCCTTTGTGTGTCGCCGTTGGTATCTTCGATAACCAGAGCCGCAGACGGAGCATTTTAGAAGGTTGCTAAATAGATGTTTCTCGCTTTTGCGTGTTATTGTGCGCTTGCCTGTTGATTCGTCTATAGGGAACTTCCGCTTGTTTGACTCTATTAACTCTGCGGCACGGGCGAACTGCTCGTCCGATATAATGCGAAATTCAGGTCTATCGTGGATAATCCATTCCTCCTTCGGGACATCAATCCGCTCGTCCGAGTAAATGTTCTTGTTGTGCTGTTTGTTATTTATAAGCGTGCCGGTGTAAAGCCGTTGTGTAAGCAATCGCTTGATTGCGTTCTGAGACCATATATAATTGATCTCTCCATCTTTTTTCTTCTTGGTTGGCACACGGCGTTCAAAAAGATATTCCGCAATTCGTGACATTCCCAACCCTTCGATTGTGTATAGGTCAAAAATTTTTTTCACCCATTCAGCCTCTTGGTTAGGTACAAGTGTCCATTTGTCCACACGGTCATAACCATAAGCGAATACTGGAACAATACCTCTCTTCTTCGATATATCCTTCCCGAACTTCACTCTCTCGGAAATCTTCTTGGATTCATACTCCGCGAACATGGCAAAGAGACCAAGCATAAAACTGTCAAGGTCTCGACCTTCTCCCATATTTACAAGGTGAATCAGCACACCATGCTTTTCCACAATTTCACGGCTAAACGTGATGAAGTCCAGCATATTACGGAACAGGCGGCTAATGTCTTTAACATATATTTTTTCAAACTGCTTGCGCTTTGCCTGCCGTATCATTTTCTGAAGCTCGGCTCGGTTCTTGATTTTGGTCGCGCTCTTACCTTTATCTGAATAAATGGCAACAAGCTCATCGCCTTTGGATGATATATAACTCTCAAAAAACTCCCTTTGGTTTTGCAAAGAGAGTTCCTGTTCTTCTTTGTCGGTGCTTACCCTTATATACGCAACAGCCCGCAAAAAACTTCACCTGCCTTTCAGTTACAACTA
>Ga0131853_10005543_pt1 | contig 22779 bp, 12 predicted proteins | sample TergutLab28metaG_FD_92764 | JGI IMG/M metagenome (GOLD analysis project Ga0131853, IMG submission 92764) | Labiotermes labralis P1 segment gut microbial communities from Petit-Saut dam, French Guiana - Lab288 P1 (version 2) (version 2) | ecosystem: Host-associated > Arthropoda: Insects >...
GGTGTGTGTGTGTGTGTGTGTGTGTGTATGTGTGTGTGTGTGTGTGTGTGTGTTTGTGTGTGTTTGTGTGTGTGTGTGTGTTTGTATGTGTGTGGTGTGTGTGTGTGTGTGGTGTGTGTGTGTGTGTGTGTATGTTTGTGCATTTTGTGTGTGTGTGTGTTTGTGTGTGTGAGTGGAGCATTAACACAAAAAGTAAACCTTAACACACTGTCCAGAAATGTGAGGCTTCATTAAAACATTCTCCGTACTTAAAGGCAGTCCAAGATACATAATTTGGAATGGACATGCTGATAACATTTTTCATTATTTATGATGTTCCAGTTCCAGAGACAGTATTTCCAAAATGTTTCAGGCCATGGAGCCTCTAATTTTGCAACATATTGCTGTAACTGTGTGTATATAAAAGTACTGACAGGAAAAACAGGTTTTATGAAGTGCAATAAAGAAAAAAGCCAAAGGAAGCTTTAAGTTGCATACTTGGAATTAATGAAAATGCTTCTGTTTTTCATATAAGAATTTCTCTTCACACGGAGGGTAAAGCTATACAAATGAACTCAGAGTATGTGAATATTCCAGGATTCCTTTTCTCTGTAAATCTGTTCTGAGGGTACATTTTTCACAAGCATGTTACAGGAAAATCATTAAGCTTATGTATTGTACATTTTGGACTTGCAGTGTCTGTCAGAAGACTGTCTCAGAAAAGAATAGAAAAATATTCAGTGCATCGGAGTGTTCATTTAACCTATCAGTAGTTCCATCTGTTTTCAAATATGCAGTTTTGCACTCTCAATGCCGAAAGAGGATTCTACATTAAAGAAATATCCATAACTATGGAACCTCAATCAAATGAAAACTATAAGCAGAAAGTCTGTTCTGATAATTACATTTTAACTTTTGTTTGAAAAATTGTAATTAAGAAAATTCCACGTTATTTCTTCTATCAAGATATAATTGCAGCTTAAAGACTTTTTGCAGATAAGATACTGTGTCACATTTGTCATTTATTATGGAGGTTGGCATTCACAACAAAATCAAGCATTAGAGAAGTTAATCTGCTAAAATGCAGTAACATTTATCACTACGCAGCAGGTACATTGTAGGGGTATTTAACTGTTTTATACTTCCTATTCTTATAATAAAACCAACCAGATGCACTAATTTCTCAAATTTATTTTTGGAATAAAACTCTACATGTTTCAGACAGTTCCTCTGTCCATCATCAGAAGTTTTTCACTATACACACAGCAATGGTATATGTCATACAGGTTTGCCGACAGTTAGCGAGCAGGACCAGGACGGAACGTCCTGATCCCGCTCGCAAGCTGTATGACATATACCATTGCTGTGTGTATAGTGAAAAACTTCTGATGATGGACAGAGGAACTGTCTGAAACCTGTAGAGTTTTATTCCAAAAATAAATTTGAGAAATTAGTGCATCTGGTTGGTTTTATTATAAGAATTTATCACGATGCACGGTCACCTGGACGTCAAATTTGTTTATAGTACTTCGCAATGGACAAACAATGCAGGAAAGTATGTCATTTTACTGCTGAACACAAAGGGTTGATGCATAATGCTGAATGTTTTGTAACACCTTAAACAGTGAAATGGCAAATAAAGATTGCTGTAATTTAATTAAGAAAGGTTTAATGAAAATGCTCTCATTTTTACTAAGAATGTTGTCACGAAAACTAAAAGAATTGTATCTCTTATGCATTTTATATGTACTAATTTTTATAGTGTTTCCTACAATTGTCTCATTATACAAATATATGCATGTGATTTATGTAATATACACTTTTACAAACAGATTCTGATATTTCCATTTCTTATGTAAATTCACATTCAATCATGTACTGAACTATAAAATCTGAATATGCAACACCAAATTTGTAAAGTTCTTTTACAACAAGATGCACATACAGAATGGCACATAAAATATTTAACCTTTTACATGTTCCAAAAATCTATATTTCTTACCAAAATATTACAAATTACCTACATACTGAAGCACATAAGCATGGCAAACTGTTCTTAGTGCACAGATGTCAATACAACTCCCATTCTGTCTTCATCTCCTCAAGGCAGGCTTGGTATATATTAATAGACCAGTTTTCCTTGAGTGCAGTTTGTCTTTCATGAAGCCCCACAAATAGAAAAAACATGGAGCAATGCTTGGGTTGGGGGGGTGTGTCCACAATCATGGCACCCTGGGGAAATGGTGGGACATGCAGGAAACGAGGAACATCAGTTGTGCTAAAACAACTGAGTACTGACTGTTTATCAATTTCAGGACCATTAAAATCCTGAACTGCTCCGTTGTCCTTCCATAATTTCTACATTGTTGTTATGTGTTTAGTGGCTGTTCTGCTGCTTGCATTTTTCAGTAATTTTGCAACCTGTCTAACAAATGGTACACTGAAGGTAAAATAAATACATTATTTTTCATATCTTCTTGAGTTTGCATACCATTATGTTGATAATTTTACTGGATTCTGGCTTTTTAAGTTTCTTAGTAGATGATGAGTGAGTCAAAATTAGGTGTTGGTTTAAAATAAAATTGTAACTCTCAATTGAACAAAGTTATAGACATGAAACAAGGAAACACAAGTAATGCAACATGTCACAGAACTTGTGGCGGCCATATTGAGCACCTGTAGAAATTTAAAAAAAAAAACACTGCAAGCTGTGAAGAACTCTACAAGATTGCACCAGTATCATTTATTTCATTTCATATACACAGCTTTGTTCATTTCAGAGCTATAATTTCTGAACCAAGACCTAATTTTGACCGACCCATATTTATTACAATCTGTTATTATTGGCTGTACTGATCAGAGTTTCAAGTTCTTTATGTTAGCTGCTTAAGTTTTATCAGTTGATCTAAATGCTAAGAGTTTCTGTCAGTTATTTGTGGCATTAACTCTAATGTGTTACAATTAACAGTAATGACTATATAAAGTGTGATTATTCTTATAATAAAACCAACTAGAAGCACTAATTTCTCAAATATATTTTATGGAATAAAACTCTATACATGTTTCAGACAGTTCCTCTGTCCATCATCAGGAGTTTTTCACTGTACACATAGCAATGGTATATGTCATACAGGTTTGCTGACAGCTTGTGAGCAGGATCAGGACAGAGGACAGATGGACAAAGGAAGTGTCCGAAAGATGTAGAGTTTTATTCCAAAAATATATTTGAGAAATTAGCGCATCTGGTTGGTTTTATTATAAGAATTTCTGTGAATTCTTTATGGCATTATCTCTAATGTGTTACAATTAACAGCAATGACTATATAAAATGTGATTATGTTTTGTGAGATGAAATTCAGGTCTACAGGTGATGACTAAACTTAGTTGGAACATGTCAAGACCATTAGGCCATAAATGTAAAAGTGGAAGTAGTAATTCTAATCCAAAAAAAATATATAATATAAAAAAAATGTTATTACCATATTTTTATTTTTCTAATTATCTCCAACATAAATGCAAAACACTAAATGAAAATTACATGACTAAATAGCTAATCATATATCAAGTGGAAATTATGTGGAACATGCATCTTTATAAAACAAATATATACTGAAATTAATGAACCATTTCTTACCTAACTTAAACTGCCAAAGCTGATTCTGTTATCCAGTACTGGAAACAATGAAAGAGGGAGGTCCACAGAATCCACAGACTAGTGAAGCATGAAGAGTGACTGGTGAGGACCAGTAGAGACCCACAGTCTGAAATAAGAGAGAGGAATGCAGAACAGAGTGAACAGTGGATGGGGTTGAATCTGATCAGTCATTTCCCTGATTGATTCATCTGGTATCATTCATTCCTGAATGATACAGCACTACATGGGATGTTCCATCCTACAAATGTGAACAAAATGAAGTACCAGCAAATAACCAGTTCAAGTTATGAGGATAGTGAGACAGACAAATAACAAACAGAGGTACAAACAAGCAGGCTGAATGCCTGATAAGCATAAGGAGCCTGACATTACTCTAAATCACTGTAAAAGCAGTCCTGTTACAGGCCTGGAGGGGCCCGGAGGGGCCCAGAGGGTTCCAGGAAGTTAAGGTTCCCAGATTTCATGACCACGGCACAGCCTTACGCATTAGCCACCTTTACCCCCAGGATATACGCCTGGTACTCATTTCTTTTAGAGGCTGAGTCGACCCCAGGGCCATAGTGCGATCGGAAGGATTTTATGTACTTTACTATAATTTACCTACCTGAAGCCAGTCATTCTGTGATTGTGTACTGATGAAGTTATGGCTCGATTGTGGATGATTGCTACTGGACACACGTCATGATTATTGGTATCTGAATGACCAACTGATCACAGAGAATGAAAGTATATCACACCTAATGTTCAAAGCAATAAAGCAAGACCCTGTTGATAATGTATGATTTGCTAGAGGAAGGACCAATCTCATCTAAATTCATACCAGGGAATAATTAAAGTATCATAATTAACTATGAGTTGGTAAGTAATCTCCTGCTGATTGTACTGTGCAGTACGAAGTACCAGATCACCAAAATGTTTCTCATAATACTCAATAAGTATGAAGACACCAGTGCTAGTTTCACTTATATCCCTACTCCCCTACACCTCCATATTCTTTGTAATTTCATTTCAATTACAAGTACTGATTACTTAAAGTTTAACAAAGATGGCATTGTCTTCTTCCTTAGTCACTCACATGCATCAGTGACAAAGACAGTTTGTAAACCTTTTAGTTTGTTTCTATATATACAGATATCTAACAGGGAGAGTACAGGATATTTTGAGGTCAGAGGAAAGTGTGGATTTACGCACATGTTTCATCATTAATAATTTCAGTTTTGGGGACCATGATGCAGCAGGTATTTCTCTACTTTCAGAATAAATCCTCTGTAACCAGAATGAAGGACAGTGCTATAATGGCTGCTGTTTCTAACCTAACACTGTTACCACCACCTGTTATCAAGTTTGAGTGGCCAAAGTATGGAATTAATAGTGAACCCAACAAGGATGAACACAGTACAGAATATAAACAGATAATAATCGGAGACAATACAGAGCACAGCAGCAGTGTTAGAGCTGAAGATGACAGAGAGGCACAGGACGAACTGAGGAGGCGCAAGAAGCGAGCTGTTGAACAGATGCAGAGGACTACAGCCAGAAACATAAGGGCAGTGATGGGGGAGACAGAACTTCAGGGAAAGCACAGATTTGTGGCTGAAGGGTTTGCTAATGACAGTGAATGCAGCAAACTGATGGAACTGGCACAGGTAATGTTTTCTTGTGTTCTGTCATGCACTGTATATTTAACTTATATTGTATATGTAATAATGAATGTAACCTAAAACCGTTGTAGGTTGCAGCAGTACGAGGGGATGGCTACAAGGGTAACAAGTCACCACACACAGACTTTGAGATGTTTGAAGGAGTTTCATTAGGAAGGGCTGCTTTGGTAAGAATGGAATATTCTAAAGTTATGTTAAATTGGTTAATATTTCTTGATTACAAGGGGGCTTTTTGTTTAAGCAACACACCACACACTACACACTGTAGCTAACAATTTAAATGGCAACAGAGCACCTTCAGGCAGAAAATTTTGCTGCTGCTTTACCCTCTCCCAGCTTTGCTCCTACACACTATGAGTCCATGACGTTACACTATTCATGTCATAAAAATGCAACATTGCACTATTTTATCTTCTTCTTCTTCTTCCTCTTTTTCTTCTCCTTCTTCTCTTCCTTCTTCTTTTTCTTCCCCTCCACCTCCTTCTTCATCTTCTTCTCCTCCTCCTCCTCCTACTTCTTCTTTTTACTCTTCTCTTCTTCTTCTTATCATTCTTCTTCTCCTCCTCCTCCTTCTTCTTGTCCTCATTCTCATTCTCCTCCTCCTCCTTCTCCTTCTTCTATTTGCAATACAGCCCACTGTGGGCTTTGGCCTGTTGAGCAATGTCCTTACATTTTTTTCCTATCTGCCACCAACTCTCTCTATCTTCTAACCCCCAGTACTTGAAGATAGCTACGGTTATTTCTGTATATCCAGTCTTCTTCTGTCCATCATCATTTAATCTATCCGGGTTTTCCTTTGCTCAACTTTCGTAAAAATAAGTTTTTTTTTACTGGATGGGGTTGTTAGCCCCATGCCAAACCCCCACCCTGGAAGACCAGGGCATCCCTTTTTATCTGGGTTATCACCTTTGACCTGTCTGGCATGGGAGGCCCTACCAGTAGCATATACTACCACCAGCATAGCTCACAGGATCATGTGACTGCACAAGCCCCACCACGTCAAAGTAGGGGTACCTTCGGGGGGGTTATGCTATTTTATGTTAGCCTTTAATCAGCCATTTGTTACTTAAATTTGAGCACATTGTTTATGCAGAACATATTATTTGAGCAGAAAAAGATAGATTTATGAAATAAATGGTATTTTGTGGAACATTAAACAGAGATTATGGAGAATATCTTAAAATTGCATAAATTATATTGTTGCCTAAATATATAAAATGAATTTCTGTGGGTATGTGGATGCAGGTCGTTTAAAGTGTAAGGCAACTTAGCAACTGCAGCCAATATGCAAAAGGAACACTGCCCCCATATACTGTGTGAACAACTGAAGAATCCATCATATGTCACTAGGAGTGTTGGAGAGAAAACGGATGTTTTCAAACACTGTTGCTCAAAACAACAGTTTATATAAGGATTAAACTTTCACCTGGTTGTCTCCATTTGATGATCGGTGTCTTATGACTGACAAAATCACCAGAACATTAGTTCTAGTTTCAGCCAGACAATCTCACTTGACTGTACCAAACAAGTTAGTTCTAGGTTGAATAAATCCAACAAGATGCAACAGTATGCAGATATTTATTTACGCTAAATTATTCTACGTTTTGGGCGTCCATCGCGCCCATCATCAGGAGTGCATAAAACTGTAGTTGCAGCCTCTGGTACAGCTTCTTCAAACATGACCAAATAAGAATTTGGTCATGTTTGAAGAAGCTTGCTCCCCACAGATAATATGATCTGTACCAGAGGCTGCAACTACAGTTTTATGTACTCCTGATGATGGGCATGATGGATCGCCAAAAACACGTAGAGTAATTTAGCAGTAAATAAATAACTGCATACTGTTGCATCTTGTTGGATTTCTTCAACCTAGAATTATAATGCACGGAACTACAAATACAAAAAAAAATTAGTTTTAGCAATAACTTTCAGTTAGGATTTCCTGTTGTGTTGTGTATTACAGAGTACTTTAATAATCATCATCAATATGACTGATTTTATTATGTTATATAGGCGTATAGTTACATGTTTCATCCAACAGTGGTCATCCTCTAGACTGAAATTACAATAGCAATACTAATTATGGGAGGTCAGATAAGGATCTCACCCTTTGTTGTTCCAAAATGTGCCAACGAAATTCTTTAAAACAAAGGAAATATAAAGAGCATTAATGGTACATACTGTCAGTTGGATTGCGTGTGGTCTATAAACCCTTTAAACGCCGAATTAAATCCCATCTGCCATTTGCAGGCATTATTAGGAGCTCACCATATTCTGTACATTAGCAAGATAAGGGTTAAATCCATTCTGAAAGGTATATAGTTGGGCTTGTTGCTTGTCTTCTTAAAATGCATTGGGTTTACTATGTGGTGACATGGTACATTGAACATATCCGTCGATTACTACATTTGGTCGGCATGAAACTTGCTATTTGTGATAAGATGCCAATTGGAGGGCTCCTTACTGGGGAACTCTTAAGATATGTTAAGCAAGACTCTGAAATGGGAGCCTTTTTCCGTAGGGGCCCCACTTTTGGGGAACATGGATGGGCGTTTCTTTCTTAGGGCCTTCTTACAAGAGGAATTTTTGTTAGGTCTTTTAGAGAAGTGTAAATGACCTGTAGATGAGTATTTCTCTCCATAGGGGCCCCGCTGGCAAACCTGGAGGGGGTTCGTTTGTGGGGACTTTTGAAAGAAAAGAAGTAGTATATCTGGGTTTCTTTCTTGGACCCAGAGGTTATTAAGATTTTATGTCTGGGGGCCACAGCTTCCATGATCCGATATGGGGCACAAAGGGCCCCCCTATTAAGGCCTAGGTGCATCGGGGCTGAGAGGCCCCAAACCCAATTCCTAATCCATCTATCTAAGATGCTGATTTATTGTGTGTTATTGTTCTGGAGCTGGTTGTTATCAATGTGTTCATGCTTTCTCAGGATGAGAGTCTCAGAAAACATCCAGTTTGATTCCCCACCAGCCTGTCTAATGTCTTCAGTCCTCTGGGTGCAGGACTTTGATATATGTATAACAAACTTTCCCCTCAGCTGATTAACCCTCACAGGTCACAACCATCTCAAACTCATTCAATGTTAAATACTGTAACACACACGAAATTAAGTCCAATCTAGCTAAAGAAACTGTGTAGTTCAAAATGTAATATTTACACCAACTTCCAACTGATATCACATTATATTATGCTTTCCTATTACATCTGGATCCCATAACCTTAGTTGCTCTATGGTAAAGCACTTTGTTCCCAAACCAATAGACCTGAAAGGAACTTGTGGCAAAAAACTCAACTGTCACCTGTATCAGTGATAAATACAAATAGTGCTGATATTTCATATGGTATTTAATTAACTGATCAGTTTAAATCAGTGTACCATTTTAACTGGAAAATGTATACAGTCAATTTATTTAACATTCATAGGTCCGTGCGTTGCTAATATATTCGCAGAGTACAACCAACAAGATGCAAAGTTTCTCAAATTTATTTATTTCTGTAAGACGCTCTACATGTTTCAGACAGTTTTTCCGTCCATCATCAGGAGCTCAAAACTGCACACACAGAGTCAGGCATTTGTCAGACCGTTACTGCTACCTGCTGCTAGCCTGCAGGCTGACAAATGCCTGACGCTGTATGTGCAGTTTTGAGCTCCTGATGATGGACATAAAAACCGTCTGAAACATGTACAGCGTCTTACAGAAATAAATAAATTTGAGAAACGTTGCATCTTGTTGGTTGTACTCTGAGAATATGAGGATATACAATCAAATCCACATACTGTGGATTTAACACCTCTCCATGTCAGACAAGTTTTCACATAATGCAAGGCGTATAGTGGAGAGAGGTGTACCTCCATACATTCTTAACCTTAGCACTTGATGGAACTGAGTGGTCAGCTTCACTCCCCAGGGAAGAAACTCCTGGTACCCATTACATATGAGAGTGGGTGGGCAAGGTTGAGAGTTGGTTGGGACATTTTTGGAGAAAAGAAAAAAGTCTCTTATTTCCCTATTGTCTCTCTTACACTTTTTCCATCAAACCAGTGAAATATTCTGCTTAGTATGACAATAACGGGACTTAATTCCCTCCTATTTGTGACAGGAAATGTCTCAGATAATACAAATTTTTTTTTTTAAATGAAAAAGAATAGCTGTTGAGGAAAGACCAAATTCCATTACATGCCTCTATTTCCAAATTTAGCACTTCCCATTCACTGGGCGTAATTCTGCATAAATTTTCGCCCTAATTTTTTGTAACATGGGTCCATTTCTAGGAAGGGATATTTTCATTAAGCCTACAATTTAATTGTGTTATGGACATTACTGGTGACACACTGCACAAAATGTGACTCCCTGTAGTATCCTTCAAACTCCAACCCACTTCTGTACACTGTCTTTCCATGAAGCTCCTCTTTGGGTAGGTCACATGAATCTGAAACAGGTCTAGTAAATTTCAGTGCCACCATCTGTATTTTTATCCTTAATTACAGGTATTTTAAAGCAAAGAAAAAATTAGTGTAATCTTAACATATGGTACTTTGGAACATTATACATGTAACACTAACTACTGTAATTGTATTTTCCAGCTTGTGTATTTAGGTTTGATAGAAATGGACGTGTTGGATCTGTACCTAAACCTGAGTGAAATGGGTAGAGACTATTTGGAAAGATATTTCAACCTAAAATCTGAACTCTATTTCACATATACACACCTTGTATGCAGGACAGCACTGAACGGTACGTAACCACATGGTCAAACTTATAGAAACGTATAGAAATAAAACGTTGGACATGTACACTAACATTGTAAAAATGCACACATAACCAATGCGGTGAGATAAGTAGGTGGGAGTGGGGTCCATTCCGACTTACATAAATTTTGGTAGCGTAGTCGGTATAGCAGCTCGCTATGGGCTGGACGGTCCAGGGATTGAATCCTGGTGGGGGCGAGATCTTCTGCACCTATCCAGAGCAGCCCAGGGGTCCACCCAACCTCCTATACAATGGGTACCGGGTCTTTCCCAGGGGTAAAGTGGCCGCGGCATGGCGTTGACCACACACCCCATCCAGCGCCGAGGTTAAAGAAAGAGTACAGCTATACCTCTACTCCCCTTCTGGGCCTTTGTGGTCTGTTCTAGGGTGAATTTTACTTTACCTTGCCTTCATGTAAACGCTTCAAGAATGGGAGCCTTACGTAAGTCAGAAACATCTCGGTATATCATATTATACCTTAGTGTTGCAGAGATGGCCCAGGTTCAAACGTAAGCCAAGAGACCAGCCATATCGGTGGAATATTTTCTTTTTTGTCCTTATTCCCTTCATGTGAAGAGTTTTGAGAATTCTGCAGTGAGCATTTTGACTTCATAAATAATTATTCCAAATGTTTAGAAAGGTCTGTGAAATTTACATGTTACTTACATTCAGCAGAAAGGATTATGGGCACGCTGCCAATTTTAAAATGTATGGCGGTAAATTGCACTGTTAACTGAACCAGTGACTTGGCATTTGAAGCGGCAATCACAAAACATGGCACAGCACATACATATTAATCCTTAGCCGCGAAACGACATATATATATGTCGTGCAGTGAGCCCTTTAAATGGCCAAACGGCCATTAAAGTGGATGGGGTGGGGTGGGGGATTTAATTCCAGCGTCAAAGATTTAATTCCGGCGCCAAAGGGTTAACCACTTGTGGCTTTCATGTGCAAGTATACAGATTATTGAACACACTTTGTAAGTTGTAAAGACGAAACTGCAAAACACCAGCTGTAACCCGGCAACTGAATCACCCACATGAACTGTAAAAATTATGTGACATGTGAACAAAAACCATATAAACATTTATAAAAATAAAGTGAAAAGATGAAATATCAAAACTTGTATCTAATTACAGCATGCCAGGTGCAAAATTCGAACCAAATGTGGAGCTCGTAACACTCGAACGAAACATACAACAAATTAGCTGTACTGTTTGATGGTATTCTAAACTTACTGTGCAGGAATGAATGGACATCCAAAGCACCAGTAATTTATAGCAATTGTTGTACAGTGATACCTCAGCTAACGAAGATAATTCGTTCCGGAATCACATTCGTTAGCCGAAATGTTTCCATTTCTTCATTCACAGAACTTCTCTGGGAACATAAACAACCCAGTCGGGTTGGTGGTCTCCCCTATGTGATGTGGTCAGCTCATTTCTTTGTCACACACATACAGATGGAAAAGATAAGCTCCTGGAATGGCCCGAACATTCATGTTTGCTGCTTTATGTTAGCGCACACATCCACTAAAACATTCGTTAGCCAAATCCATATTCATTAGCCGAGTCCGAAAAACAGCAAAAAAAATCTTCATTAGCTGAAAAATTCGTTAGCAGGGTCACTTGTTAGCTGAGGTATCACTGTATACAGTAAATACTAAAAATGAAATTTGGTGTGACTTTTGTCTACATAGAATTAAGAAATGCGTAACTGTACAACTAGTTCTGTCAGTAACATGGCTATAGAAAATTCAGTCTTCTGGGACGGTAACTATGTCATTTGGTAAATACTTCCCAACATTTAAAAGAATCACAGTGTCTACATAGCTAAGATCAAGTAGTCCAAGATAAGTTACAGATTACATGGCTACGGATCACCCCAAATGCCAAACCTCTAAACCCAAAAAGTACCTTTAAAATATGGAATAATTGCTGTGGTTCTGTGCATGTAGCATGCGGACTGAAGTAGGTCTATTGCACTGGTTAGGAGAGACAAGTACTGTTAATAAGTACATAGATTATTCGGAAAGTAAGTACCGTCTGTGCATATCTCTCGCGCATCCTCGAGACCGTCACTTTGCACATGCGCAGTGACTTCCTCTATCAATTGAGAAGCCACAGATGCCATTTCATGAAATTCTTGTTATGTTTGTGTTTGTTCCTGTGTGTTAAACATGTTTAAGACAATTGAAGGGGCCGTCGACTGTGAAATACGGCCTGTAATTCATTTTTTGAACGCTAGGAATGTGCTACCAAGTGAGATTCATCACCAGATCTGTCAAGTGTATGGTGACAATGCGATGAGTGATGGCATGGTTAGGAAATGGCTTCAGATGTTCAGTGAAGGACGAGAGAATGTCCACGATGAGGTGCGAAGTGGGCGTCCATCTTTGGTGAATGATGATTTGGTATATAAGGTCAACGAAAGAGTGCGTGATGACAGACGTCTCACAATATCTGATTTGTCTCTGCACTTTCCTCAGATTTCAAGGACTCTACTCTATGACATTGTCAGTAGTGGCTAACACTCTATGAGAAGGGTATACAAAAACTTGTGCCCCGCTACAATATGTGCCTCAATAATGGTGATGAATATGTGGAAAAATAGTTTGAAGAATGTAGAATCTGATAACAATAAAATTTTATATGAAACCTTACTCAGTTTTTTTTTACAGCGAAACGGTACTTACTGTCTGAATAAGCCTCGTAGAACTCTTCAAACCTGCTTCCCTAATGCAGACTTCTGGTCCTGCAATTGGTGTCATAAGCATTATCATTGTTGGAACAATCTCAGAATTTGCTACCATCGCCAAGTTTGTAATTATTGATACAAAAGTTGCTCAGAAAAATTTGCGAATGTTAGCAAGTATTGTACATGTGCGATCTTTCTATCGAGTGTAATGATATTAAAGATTATGGGGTTGAGGTGCCATCTAATGGCATACTGTCCACTCCAAATTTTGTGAAAATCTGTTCCCTGCTTCAAACGTTGAGACAGACACACAATGATGGCATGGTGATCTTGTGAGCCTAGTTTCGTTCATAATTTCTTTCCCTATGGAAGGAAAGTAGAACAAATCTTAGCACAGAGAACTGCAGTAAGAGACATTTTGTAATTGTTTAAAAATTAACCAAAAATTATTTTGGTACATCTTCAGATTCACCAGGCAACAGAACAGATATGAGCCACGCTGTCCATGCAGACAACTGCAACCTGCTTGAGAATGGAGACTGTCCAAAGATTCCACCAGCATACACATGGAGAGACTTCAGGTACAGTAAGTGTAAATACTGCATGTGTACAGTTATGATTAGGTTAAGCCAAATTGAAAGATTATATTCGAGGCTCATTCTCTCTCTGACAGTTTTCTGTTCCTGGGCCTTTTGTTAAATTTTGATAAAATTCTGTAATGGAGACTCTTATAACTTGTATGTATCAGCGGGGTCAGACAGGAACCTCAAACGTACTTACTGTACCAACTCCTGCTGAAATAATTACGGAGCAATGGCAGAGTGATAACTGGCAGGGGAGAACAAAATTGCTTGGAGTAAAGCCTTTGCATTCACACTCTGCTCATTACAACTGCAAGTGGATTACCCTGGGATTGAACCTGGGCAAGAAGTTGCTGACAGACCACCTGAGTGAAGTCATGGCCCATTAGGAACACCACTTAGTTTGAAGGCCTCAATAATGTTACACATATGTAAATTAGATTCTGATAAAACTGGTACACATTAATTTGCTAATGTAGTCACAAAAGGATTTTTGTGAACTTAAAGAAAATCATTTTTAATAACCATTTATATGTTTATTACATCACGCAAGGACTACACAAATACAGTCTGAGATAAAATTTATAGTCATTAATGCAGCTGTATAAATGGTTAAGTCATTCACTGTTATGGATGGAGCAATCTGCCAGATATACAGACAAGTTTTTGTACCTGCTCTAGTTACTGCACTGATTTAAAAATTCTGACAGTTGCATGAATATCTGCTGCCTCATAAAAGTTATTTACTGACATAGGGCCAACTGCATGAGTTACTTACTGTCAAAGCGAGGGCACGGTGATTATGTACGGTGAACTGCACAGTATTTTGGAGAAATAGATGGCTTGTTTTGAGATATTGTTCTGTTTTTTGTCTGGAATAAATGGAAATCCGAAGGTCTTAGTCTACACTCTGGTTCTTATAATAAAACCAACTAGATGCACTAATTTCTCAAATTTATTTTTGGAATAAGACTCTACATGTTTCGGACAGTTCCTCTGTCCATCATCAGGAGTTTTTCACTGTACACACAGCAATGGTATATGTCATACAGGTTTGCTGACAGCTAGCGAGCAGGATCAGGACTATCCAAAACATATAGTTTTATTCCAAAAATAAATTTGAGAAATTAGTGCATCTGGTTGGTTTTATTATAAGGATTTCTGTCAATTCTTTATGGCATTATCTCTAATGTGTTACAATTAACAATAATGACTATATAAAATGGAATTATGTTTTGTGAGATGAAATTCAGGTCTACAGATGATGACATATAACAGTGAAAAACTCCTGATGATGGATGGAGGAACTGTCAGAAACATGTAGAGTTTTATTCCAAAAATAAATTTGAGAAATTACTGCATCTAGTTGGTTTTATTATAAGAATTTATCACAATGCATGGTCACTTGAATGTCAGATTCTACACTCTGGCCAAAAATCAGCCAGGCAATTTACCAAACAAAAGTTAATCCCATCAATAACTTAGGCAACACTGTTTACTACTAAAACAATAAGGGTAGAATAATGAACTGTCATGTCATCACTGCATGTAGATTATTAACAAACAACTAGGTTTATATCAGTTTTTTATGCTTGCAGTGCCATTCTATATTTGAATGAGGATTTTGAGGGAGGAGAATTTGTATTTGCAGCAGACCTGACTGCAAAAAATATTCAGGTATGTTGAAGGTAACCAAGCATTCAGACAAAACCTCTTTCATTTAACACCTCTGGTTCAATTTGAGTGAACTCTGCACGGTTCTCACATCATTTAGTTCCATTGCATCATATTCTGTGCCTAGTTCTCACAGAAAGACAAAACAAAGCATGTGTGATCCCTTTTGTAACATACATAATACACTGCAGATGACTATATAGTCATTGCTCTTGTAAAAGGCCTGATGTAAGATTTATATCTATGCAGAAGTTTAGATGAGTCTGAGGTTTTCACAGCAAGTCTTGTCATAACCACCGGACATAATTTCATAGCCTACTGTAAAAACAAGGCAGTCTAAGCATGCAAAACATCAGGAAAGTACCATACTTGGCAGACCATAAGAGTAGTTTTCTCTTGGAAATACTGTATAAAATCCTGTCATGTCTTGTGGTCTGACTGTGCATCAATACGACCTTCACGACAACTGATCATGAGATCCCTGTGTTCAGTGGAGCAATAACGGTGCTTACCATGTGATCAATCTTCAGAGGGCAGGGATCAAAGCTTCACTGTTCCTTACAATTGTTGCTCAGTAGCAGGTGGTGATTGGGAGTTTATTCAAAGTGAATTTAGTCTTCTAATGGAATGTGTAGTACACATATGAGGTTTTGTGTACTGTAAGTTTCAAATTAAACCCTCATAAAAAAAAAAAAAAGAAGAGGAAACTAGCAGTTCTTATAATAAAACCAACTAGATGCACTAATTTCTCAAATTTATTTTTGCAATAAAACTCTACATGTTTCGGACAGTTCCTCTGTCCATCATCAGGGGTTTTTCACTGTACACACAGCAATGGTATATATCACACAGGTTTGCTGACTGCTTGCGAGCAGGATCAGGACATTCCACCCTGATCCTGCTTGCAAGCTGTATGACATAGACCATTGCTGTGTGTACAGTGAAAAACCCCTGATGATGGACGGAGGAACTGTCTGAAACATGTAGAGATTTATTCCAAAAATAAATTTGAGAAATTAGTGCATCTAGTTGGTTTTATTATAAGAAGTTATCACAATGCACGGTCACCTGAACGTCAGGAAACTAGGTTGTAAGGGGTGGACAGTACATTTCAGTTTATCTCCAATCCAGAATACAATATGTAAACACAGAAAACATGAGGAAGAATTATAAAAGTTAGAGAAAAATAACAATCTTCATAAACATACTGCAAAATGGCATAACCTAACAGAGGAGAGGAGATGGGTAACAGACCAAAGGACAATGCAGTTTCAGTCTATGAGAATTATCAGTTCTGAAGTCAGACGATCACTATTTTAGCAGGGATGGCTTCTTGGTATTAAGACTTGTGTGAAGAGTCAAGGACTAAGCGTGCATACTTTAGAATTGGAATTGCACACAACATGTCTGGCCAGTACGAAATGAATATTCTGCGATATCGGAAATTAGTAGCCGCTGCTAGGAAGAAATTATTTTTGTGACTTCAGACTTAAATTGAATAATATATTTCTTTTCTGTAATTTGTCATTGAGTGCCTTTCGGTCTGTGAAATATGGTATTTTTCATGCTTCCCAAGTTTGTAAGAAGACTGAAAATTAATCCTGCGTACCCACCATGACAAATACACCTGTGTGGTCAAAGTTTCATTAATTTGTGCCGTGTCCTGTCACATCTTGGCACCATTTGTCCACGTATATTAATTCAACAGTTCATGAATCACCAAGACCGAGCGGTGCCTGACCAAGGTTCATTTAGGGTATCACACCACTCAAAACACTTCAGAAACCCAAAACAATATGCATTTATTTTGCAGAGTCTAGTGAAACCACGCTGCGGTAGACTGGTTGGCTTTTCATCTGGAAGTGAGAACTTACATGGCGTGCGCAGTGTTCAGAGGGGGCGACGCTGTGCACTGGGGCTCTGGTTTACTCTGAATCCTTTCTACGAAGAAATAGAACATATTTTAGCCAAACAAGTATTACACCAAGTACAACAGGGAGGCAGTATCACAGATCAGCTACTTCATGAACTCAAGAAACATGTATCTATAGCACCCAGTACATCAAACCCTAAACATACTCCTATGGTAACTACAGAACAATTAAAACTACACAATAATTATGTGAAGGGAAGTTTAAGTCTTCATCAAGAATCTGGTGAGATGTTGGCAAGCGGCGACTCCAATAAAGTTCAGATTGAATGGCACAAGAATGAAAATATTCTTGATCTGTATATGCCACATGACAATTATGGATATGAAGATTACCAGATTGTGTAAATAAGTGCACCAGCCCTTGTTTTATGACATTTTTCTTTAACGTCCTGTGGTTGGTTGCATTCTGTCGTGCTAATCACTTATTTCTAATGGGAATATCATTTTTGATTTATGCTTTTTATTTATACAAACTCTTTCATAGTGCCGGGACAGCGCAGTTGGTATAGTGACTCACTATGGGCTGGACAGTCTGGGGATCGAGTCCTGGTGGGGACGAGATTTTCCACACCTGTCCAGAAGGGCCCTGGGGTCCACCAGCCTCCTATACAATGGGTACCATCTCTCTGTCCCGGAGGTAAAGCGGCCGGGGTGTGGTGTTGACCACCCACCCCCCACCTAGCACCAAAGTTAAAGAAAGAGTACAGCTATACCTCTACTCCCCCTCTGGGCCTCCATGGCCTATTCTAGGGTGAACTTTACCTTTACCTTTACACACTCTTTCTTAAACGCAACTAGGGTGTAAAACAAGGGCTGGATGTATATTTATTACTGTGACCAAAAGATGAAAAATTAAAACACCTCACCAGTTAGCAGCACCTCTGATACACTGATAAACAGGAAAGGTATTTTGCCCAGTATTCTACATTAAAAGGTTGAAGACTGAATATCTGTCAACAGCATGTACCAAAATGTGGTGTGGTACTGAACCATTCTAACAAGCATTCAAAATAATACATCTGCTGTCATCAGAAAACACTGGATTTAAATAGTTCAGGGAGTAAAAATTACTTGCCAAATTAACCTTGATACTACAGGAACATAACATCCACGTGCAAAGTTAAACAAAATGAGATTTTTAGAGACAAATATACGTTAAAAGCCATTGGCAATGTACTGTCTGACATTAGAAACAGTGGTGATGCTTTCTTATAATAAAGCCAACCAGATGCACTAATTTCTCAAATTTATTTTTGGAATAAAACTCAACATGTTTCGGACAGTTCCTGTGTCCATCATCAGGAGTTTTTCACTGAACACACAGCAATGGTATATGTCATACAAGTTTGCTGACAGCTTGCGAGCAGGATCAGGATGGGACGTCAGCAAACCTGTATGACATATACCATTGCTGTGTGTTCAGTGAAAAACTCCTGCTGATGGACACAGGACTGTCCGAAACATGTAGAGTTTTATTCCTAAAATAAATTTGAGAAATTAGTGCATCTAGTTGGTTTTATTATAAGAATTTATTACAATACACGGTCACCTGAACGTCAAAAAGCGGTGATGCTCTTTAGATACCTTTTGCAAAATTGTCAGAAATGTCACTTACACATTTCTTAAGAATATATTAGCTAAGGTACCCACCCAGTTCCAGTTGCTATTGGTTGTCTTAGAACTTCCCAGTGGTGTATTCTAAATGAAGGTTGGAAAGCAATGGCAAAGAGGGATAATCTTGTTTCAGGCCATTCTGAAATGGGAAGTGCATCAGACAAACGTTTGGCTGCACAGACTTTGCTACAGGTTCATACAACAGTGCCAGGATGATGCAGCATATCTGAAAGTTTCACATTCTGTTACTTTGGCAAATGGTGCAATGATCCTTCACTTTCAGTATGTTATTCCTTACATCCATAGCCTATAGAATCTGACCCTAATTGCCATTCTGTATCCTGATGCCACTGGACCAGTTAAATCAAATATCATTTACATGTTTTAAGCTCACGGTTCCGTGCATCATAATTCAATGTTAATAAAAATCCAACCAGATGCAACAGTAAGCAGATATTTATTTACTGCATAGTCACTCTACATGTTTTGGGTGTCACAGCACCCATCATCAGGAGTACTAAAAACTGTAACCGCAACCTCCGGTACAGTTCATAAGACTGGTACAGCTACTTCCCGATCAGGCCACGTTGGAGGGAAGTAGCTGTACCAGTATTATGACCTGTACCGAAAGTTGCGGTTACAGTTTTTAGTACTCTTGATGATGGGTGCTGTGACACCCGAAACATGTAGAGTGACTTTGCAGTAAATAAATATCTGCATACTGTTGCATCTGGTTGGATTTTTATTAACATAACTTACACATATTTAACACGTTAAGTGCACGACATAATTTTACTGCTTTGCATGTTTTAGGAATGACAATTGAACTCTGCACCAAGCCAACAGCATATATAAATACATCCCCCACACTTCATATTCTTCTTCTTCTTCTTCTTCTTCTAACTATATCCTACAGCCTCATTCCAATCTTCAGAAGTTATTGAATCTATCATCCACCTGGGTTTAGTTCTCAGCATTTCAGTACACTAACTTTCTACACACCAGATTAGCAGTCCTGATGTTGGATACCCTGGTGAAAGGGAGTTCCAAACAATTCTACCTCCATACCTCATCTCGGCAGGGGGAGTGTCCCAGTATTTTCTGGCTTCCTGTTGTTCCATGGGTCTGTATTCAGTCTGCTCAGACCACCCCACCATATGTAATGCACTTCCTCATCCACCACCCAAGGGACACAGGGTCCACCAAAACAAGCAAACATCACCTGTATTTACCCAAATTTAAGATGCGATGAAAAACAGTGGTTTGCTGTAAAATCAGACATGAAGTTACGCATGTTTTGCATGAGTACTTTCCTGAAAATTTAATATTTTGAAACAGAATCATTTTATAGTCAGGGATATACAGTGTGTTTGCAACTAGCCATAGGTACATCCTAGTGCCTAGGTCAAGACTAACTGAAGCTAACCTACCTCTCCTCCCCTGTATGCTTGTAAGGCACGTACAGAGACTACTTTTAGTTACATTCCACCACTCTACAGTATATTTCCTCAAATTTAACTAGTATTTTGTAGTTCTAATTTTATAGTAATTGTTGTATGTACCCTTACAGGTAGCCCCACACTTCATCTGTGTACACAATATTTTTCTTGTTTATCTGTCATGGATGGTACATTCAGATACAAACCACTTCCTGCAAATACAGTATCACTTCCATGACATCATCCCAAACACTTACCATATGATATTTATCATCCCTTCAACACTTTTTAGTACCCCACCTTTGAACAATGTGCACCTGCATGTTAGGTACATTCAAATTACATGACCGTAACACACATAATCAAGGGAATGATCAACCACAAAATATAGTTACTATCATACTTAAGCGTTCCTTTTGATTTCCTCGTAATGACTACAAGCTGAGTTTGTCTAGTTTTGCAATTTGAAGTCCCATACTGGTACAAGTCTAGAACTACTGACCCAATCAGTCAGTCTTCCCACATTTCTGTACTTATTATGTCAACTGAATACTCCTCAATTCAATTCGCCTTAGGAGGGACACAGACTTCAGCTCAAGCCTAAGTACGACCAAAACACCACACACTCTCATATAGAGCCAATTGTTTTTAACGTTCCTACAGGTTTGTATAGGATTCAGGTTGTGTTCTGTGTGATATGTGGCCTGATCTTCAAAACTGAACTCAATGAAAAAATGTGGGTCCATAAATGGTGTAGAAACAATTCATTTTTTAAACATAACGCTGATATTATCACAATATCAGAAGTAATGTATAAGCTAATGGCGACAAATTCCCAAAAATTGTAGCCTAATGGCATGATGCCTCCAGGCATGCCGTATCAATTCCTGATGAATGTTATTTTACGAATGTCACGCATACCAACCAGAGTGTCTATTAATACTTGCATCTGTGCCATATTCTATCTGTTCTTAAATTCTTATAACAAAACCAACCAGATGCACTAATTTTTCAAATTTACTTTCGGAATAAAACTCTTACATGTTTCAGGCAGTTCCTCTGTCCATCATCAGGAGTTTTTCACTGTACACACAGCAATCGTATATGACATACAGGTTTTCTGACAGCTTGCGAGCAGGATCAGGACTTTCCATCCTGATCCTGCTCGCAAGCTGTTTGACATAAACCATTGCTGTGTGTACAGTGAAAAACTCCTGATGATGGACAGAGGAACTGCCTGAAACATGTAAGAGTTTCATTCCGAAAGTAAATTTGAAAAATTAATGCATCTGGTTGGTTTTATTATAAGAATTTATCACAATGCACGGTCACCTGAACACATCAAATGAACATCATATTCCAACTATGTCTACATACTAGCATTTAAAAGATGATATGTGAAACCATACAACATAAATGGAGCAACTGATGTGGTGAGAGCACATTTTTAACCTTTACATGACCTGTGTTTGCACCTACATTGGCATATGCAAACGCATGTAAAAAAAAAAAAACTCCACCAATTCAGTTTATATATTTAGGTAACAAGGAAATTTAATGCATTTTTAAGACATACTGCATTATCTGTTTTATTTTCCACAAAATTCTATTCGTTTCATAGTTTTATCTTTTCTGTTCAAATAATACACAGTTTTTTAAACACCATGTGCTAAAATTTAAACACCAACCTGGTCAATTAAAGGTTAATGTTATACTTTTTGGCATAACACACAACTCGTTCATACTCCTTTCTTGGCACATCCTCTGTTAACTCTCGGGAGCTGGGACTAACTGCGTGCTGCACAAGAATGGCCACAACTGGCCATCACCAATAGATAAAGTTTGACATTTTGAGCATCACACTGCACATCACTGATCACCAGCATTGGTGCCAAAAGGTTAAATGCCTGCAGCCCAATTTGCAGAGTGTAGCACTGATTATTATATCACGTCACCTGTAATACACGTCGGATCTACAGGGAAAATTAGAACTGACTTAGTAGAGTACCGACATTTCAAAACGTTCACAGGATTGCCAACGCATGCCTTACTGGCTAATTGGTATGAATGCTGTGATAATCTGACGAATTTCCAAAATATGTTAATGAACATACCATGTTCCTTTGGACTACAATGGTACACAAAAATAAGTCAATATTTTACATTTGTTTGCACAGGTTAGGGGCAACAGAAACCACAGAATTTAAACTCAGGTGTGTACATAGACTTACAATGTTTAATATATTAATTTACAGTAGTCTGTAATAAATAAGTTTTTGTGTAATTTATTGTCTTCTTATAAAGTCGTTGTGAAATGAAACATCTCATCACACTGGAATATATAATATACAGGAAAGTCTCACATGTATTTCTTTTGTGTTATTTTACATGAGACATATTGTAACTGTATTTATTTATTTTTGTGAGTGTTGAATTACAGATGTTTTTATGTGATGTTCTTCATTGGAAATATTAACAACTGTTATGTCATGCGCAGACTGAAAGAATATAACCAGTTACATAAAGATAAAAGCTAGTATATGTGGAACTTGAATACCTTAAATGTGATATGGCTGAATTAAATCAGATTCTAAACACAGCTGTGAGGCAGGTTATATTAACCTTACGGCGCCGGAATTATTTTTTTAATTTTAGCACACCCTGTATATATAAAATGTGAATAATACAGGAACCAAATAGGTTAGAATTATGAAACAAACTGCATTTTGAAGAGAAAAAAACGGAGAGTATATACCATGTTTAAAATATTCAGTACCTATATTTGTTGA
>Ga0131853_10005546_pt1 | contig 22769 bp, 21 predicted proteins | sample TergutLab28metaG_FD_92764 | JGI IMG/M metagenome (GOLD analysis project Ga0131853, IMG submission 92764) | Labiotermes labralis P1 segment gut microbial communities from Petit-Saut dam, French Guiana - Lab288 P1 (version 2) (version 2) | ecosystem: Host-associated > Arthropoda: Insects >...
AAATTTTGTATATCAATGACGATATCAATATCAATTATTGGTTTTGCAAATAAACCGGGTATAGCTGTACTGCCTACATGTTCAATAGAAATAAAAATGTCTGGCAAGGCAGAAGCAATTTCTCTTTTGATTTTTTCAAACTCATGTGACCATGATTCGTCATATGGAGCAATAGTTATTGTTCTCACGTCAAATCCCTCATCTATTTGTTATTGTACTCTTAGTATACACCAAATAAAGGTACAATAACAATCATTGTCTTGAACCGAGTTAATATTGATTTTAATCAAAACCTATGTATACTATAGTGAAAATATACTCTCTTGAAATTAAGGATGTGGCTTATGAGTGTAAAAAGATATGTAGTAATTTCCTGTGCAATTTTACACCGTGAGGTGTGCTACCTGGTTGCAAAAACAAAAAACATTGTAGACATTATTTTTAAGGAAAAAGGCTTACACGATTTAAAAAGCGAAAAAATGCAATTAGAGTTACAAGATGTCATTAATCAAATTGATTGCAATAAATACGATGCAATTTTACTTTGTTACGGCTTGTGCAACAATGGCGTTGTAAATTTACATGCCGAAATTCCACTTGTTATACCACGAGCCCATGATTGTATAACATTATTAATGGGAGCAAGAGAAAGCTATGACAAGTATTTTGCAGAAAATCCTGGTACATATTTTCACTCATCAGGTTGGCTGGAGCGTAATGAGAGTGATAATCCGGAAAGCATTGGGGCACAAAATAGTATAGGTAAAAGTTATGAAGATTTTGTTGATGAATATGGTGAAGAAAACGCTGATTACCTGTATAGCATACTGGGGAATTGGATGAATCATTATAATAAAATTGCTTTTATTAATAATGGTATAGGTGATGTGAATAGAAACCGTAAAATTTCTGAATCCTTTGCAGTAGAAAAAGGGTGGGTATTTGACGAAGTACTTGGGAATATTAGTTTAATTAAAGATTTAATAGATGGAAACTGGAATGAGAAAGATTTTTTAGTGATACCACCCGGAAAAAAAATTGTTCCCTCATTTGATAGTTGTATAGTAAAATATGATGGTTAAAGATGACCTTAAAGGAGAAAATGTTATGAACTCAATGGAACGTGTTGTAGAAAGTTTATTTCACCGTGAGCCGGACAGAGTGCCTGTCTATCCAATTTTAGCCGGAGTAACAAGAAATCTTGTTGGTGCTTCATACGAAAAATGGGCTACTGATGCCGAAACCTGTGCAAATGCACTTTACAAAGCTGCAAAAGACTTCGACCTAGACTGTATTGTTACGCTAATCGACCTTTCAGTTGAATGTGACGCATGGGGGCAAGAAATTATTTATCCCGAAACTCAAGCGGCACACCCTAATTACAACAACTGTATAATAAAAGAAATTGAAGATTACGCAAAAATAAAAAAGGTGGATTATCGTACAAGTAAGCGAATGATGATGCACGTTGATGTTTGCAAGCGGCTTGTTGAAATGACCAAGGGTGAGCTGCCTGTCGTTGCTTTTGTTTTTGGTCCTCTTGGTGTTCTTTCAATGCTTCGCAATCAGCAGGATATGTATATGGATATTTATGATGACCCGGACGCAGTAAAAGCTGCTGCAAGAGAAATTAATGAAACATTAAAAGAATACACAAGTGCACTTATCGACACAGGTGTTAATGCGGTAATGCTTGATACTCTTTTTGCTTCGGCTTCAATTATGTCCCCAGAAATGTGGCTGGAGTTTGAAGGTGGACTCTCCAAAGAATTAGCTGATATTTGCCATGACAGAGGCACGCTTGTTATGATTCATAACTGCGGAGAAAAAATTTATTTTAAAGAGCAAATTGATATGATGAACCCATGTGCAATTTCATTCCTTCATGTTCCGGCAGACTGTAAGGATTTTGCTGAATGTAAAGAAAAATATGGTGACAAAATTACTCTCATTGGTTGTGTGACACCGGCAACTGCTGCGGTTGGCACAGACGAAGAGTGGGATAAGGAATGTAAATACTTTATTGACACCCTTGGAAAAGGCGGAGGCTTTATGCTTGCAACAGGCTGTGAGTATCCGGCAGGTACAGACTTTACACGTGCAGAGCGTATGGTTGAATTAGCAAAAACTTACGGTAAATATAAAAAATAATCACATCCCCCAAGCAGATGGCATAAAAATCTGCCCAAACTGCTTTAAAGCAAAGCGATCAGTCATTCCGGCAATATAATCGGCAACTGCATGTGTTGGGCTTTCTTCCATTCGGGCTTTGTATTCTGCTGGAAGTTTGTGCGGATTGATTAAATAATGCTCAAAAAGCAAATGTAGCATTTTATCAATTTTACTTCTTTCTTTGAAATGTAAACCATTCACATAAACATTTTTAAACATAAAACTCCTTAAATCACTCATTACAGCAGTTATTTCTGTTGAAAGTGTGATTTTTTTTTCGTCTGGAATACTGTTTTTTACCAAGTTTGAAACAAAAAAACCAATACGATTTGACGGAGTATCACCAAGAATATCTATAAAATGTTTTGGCAAGTCATCCGGGGCTAGAATTTTTGCTCTTATTGCGTCATCAACATCATGATTCATATATGCAATTTTATCGGAAATTTGTACGATTTTTCCTTCAAGAGTTAATGGGCTGTTTTGTGTACGGTGGTTTAAAATACCATCAAGAACTTCAAAAGTTAAGTTTAATCCATTGCCGTTTTTTTCAATATATTCAACAACTCTAACACTCTGCTCATTGTGTCTAAAACCATCTTCAAGTAGTTGGTTTAAAGCGTCTTCTCCCGTATGTCCAAAAGGTGTATGCCCCAAATCATGCCCAAGTGCAATTGCTTCCGCTAAATCTTCATTTAAGTTTAGTGCCCTTGTTATTGTTCTTGCAATTTGCACAACTTCCATTGTGTGGGTTAGCCTTGTGCGGTAATGGTCACCTTCTGGTGCAATAAAAACCTGAGTTTTGTGCATGAGCCGTCTAAAAGCTTTTGAATGTGTAATCCTATCCTTATCACGCTGATATTCGGTGCGGATTTCGCATTTTTCCTCATTACTTTTACGCCCAATTGACTCTGCACTTCTTGCAGCAAAAGGGTTTAAAAAATCCTTTTCCCATGCCTCTCTTTTTTCTCTAATATTCATACGAAACCCCTTTACTCAAACTTATAGCCCGTTCCCCATACAGTTTTTATTGCCCATACATCATCATAAATAAATTTTTCTCTTAAACGTTTTATATGAACATCAACTGTTCTTGTGTCACCACCAAAATCATAACCCCAACAAGCGGAAAGCAATTGGTCACGGGTGAAAGGCTGCCCTTGATGGCTTGCAAGATAATAAAGCAGTTCAAACTCCTTAGGAGGAAGTTCCAGTATTTTGCCATGATATATAGCTGTTAGCCTGTCTGCATCAACAACAAGATTTGGAAGTACAACAACGTTTTTGCTTCCGGAATTTTTAACTTCATATCTTCTAAGTACTGCCTTAACCCTTGCCACAAGTTCTTTTGGTTCAAATGGCTTAACAATGTAATCATCTGCACCAAGTTCAAGACCTAAAACTTTATCAAATGTTTCACCTTTTGCAGACAGCATAATTACGGGTACAGAACTTATTTGCCGCATCTCTCTACATACTTGATACCCGTCAATTTCCGGCAGCATTATATCTAAAAGCACCAAGAAGGGTGCGTAAGTTTGTAGAGTCTCAACCGCAGCCCTGCCATTATAAACTTCCTTAGTTTCATAGCCTTCTCGACGTAGATATAACGAAATAAGTTCGGCTATGTGTTTATCATCTTCAACTATCATAATTTTTATCAATTTTTTTCTCCTCAAACTTTCATTTGTTTCTTAATATGGTATACTTAGAAAATGTCAATGTAAAGAAAAAAACAAAATATTTTTAAGTGGGGATTTTTATGATAAACATGGTTTCATGGAATGTAAATGGCTTACGGGCATGTATGACAAAAGGATTTATGGACTTTTTAAACAATGGGGATTTTGACATCGTAGGTTTGCAAGAAACAAAAATGCAGCCCGAGCAAGCAAGTTTTGAATTTCCCGGTTATCACATTTATTGGAATTCTGCTGAAAAGAAAGGGTATTCCGGTACTCTTGTTTTGTCAAAGACAAACCCTCAACAAGTCTTTTATGGCATGGGAATAGAAGAGCATGACAAAGAAGGTAGAATAATTGCATTGGAATTTGAAAAATATATTTTTGTTACAGTTTACACACCAAACTCAAAACATGAACTTTTGCGTCTTGATTATCGTATGGAATGGGAAGACGCTTTTAGGAAATACTTAAAAAGTTTTAAAAAGCCGGTTGTCGTGTGTGGAGACTTAAATGTTGCCCACAATGAAATTGATTTAAAAAACCCAAAAACAAACACCAAAAATCCGGGTTTTACAAAAGAAGAAAGAGGAAAGATGACAACCTTGCTTGAATCAGGTTTTGTGGATACATTTCGCCATTTGTACCCCGACAAAGGAGGTGCATATTCCTGGTGGTCATACATGGGTCAAGCACGTGCAAAAAATGTTGGCTGGCGTATAGATTATTTTTTGGTTTCAGATGAATTAAAAGACAATATAAGAGAAGCAACAATAAGCCCGGAAGTTATGGGCTCTGACCATTGCCCGGTTGGGCTTAAATTGGAGTTTTAAAAATGGAAGTTAATAACCACTACCCATTGCCGAACACGGAAATGGGGGAAGCTATAAAATTGCCGGTCGAAAAAATTGTTGAGGTTATTCAAAATGAAGCTGTGGCTCCAAAAGAGCTTCCTCCAATGCAGGAGGAAAGGCTTGTTGAACTTTTACACAGTTATTCGATGAAAGCAAGTGAAGAAAACAAAAATATTTTAAAACTAATGCTTGAAAATGGAATACCTCTAACAAAAGAAAATATATTAAAAATGAATCAAGCCATGAAGCTTGCAGGTAACTCTGAAAAGGCTCTTTTTATGCTGGAAAATAATATGAAAATGACAATAGCAAATGCAGCAATACTTGATAGTTTGTCAAAAGGTGAAGTAAAAATTACTGAACAAATTAAAAATATAATGGATGCTATTGAAAATTTACAAGATAAGACACTTGCAACTAATTTAAAACAGATTTTGGAAGGAAATGTGCAAAAACCCCTCCAAAATGTTTTGATAGATGAACAAATAGCTTTTACATCAACAAATAAACAAATACCACTACAACAAAATATTACAAGTAATCAATTTATCAATGAAGAAACAGCTATGCAACAAAAAGAAATTCCTCAAAAAATAGCTTCCCAAGTTTCACCAGAAGTTAACCAAAATGCAGAAGAAATAACAGCAAAAACAAATACAACCACTACGGCAAGTACAACAACATCAACTAATATGACAACATCAACTGTAATCCAACTTGAAGCAGCTAATAAAACAGGAGAGCTGCAGCAAGCGCAAATTCAAAATGAAATAAATGAAACTAAAACAGTTGAGACTAAAAACCAAATTGAAGAAAGTCATGACCAAACTAAGACTAAACCGGAGCAGTCAAGAAGTATTCCACAGCAAACTTCACCAAATATAATAAATCAAACAAACCTAAACTCAAACTTGCCTCAAAACTTAATTTTTAATATAAAAAATAGCAGCTCACAAGACATTGAAAAATTTGTGAACAGCTTGAAAGAAATAATAACCCAAGTAAACGAAACCCTAACAAACGCAGGTACAGAAGAATCAAGGAATATTTTAGCTGAAACAAAAACCCTTGAAACATTTCTTGATTTTACGTCACAGCTTAGGAATCAAACCTATATTCAACTACCAATGTTTATAGGCGGTCAAGAATCTCAAGCAGAACTTCATGTATACAAAGATACAAAAAAATTATCAAATAACTCTGGTAATACAGCAAGTGCATTAATAGCTCTTGAAACCGCAAATCTAGGTCATTTTGAAACATATGTACAAAAAAATGAAAAAAGCATTACCTGTCAATTTAGATTAAAAGACGAAAAAGTGGTGCAAGCTGTGCGGGATAATATTCACAGGCTAAACGATTTGCTAAAATCCTACAACTATAATTTGGACAGCTTTTCATTTTTACCACAAAGTGAACCTTATACAGTTCTTACTAGTCCAAAAGTTTTTGAAGATATAATTGAAACACCAAAAAACACAAACATACCCCATTTTGATAAAAAAGCGTAAGGAGATTAAAATGCTAAAACTTTCAAAGTATTTAAAGCCCTTTTGGTTTGGACTTTTATTAATAGTCTTGTTGCTTTTAGGGCAGGCAATGGCAGAACTTTTTTTGCCGACACTTATGTCAGACATTGTAAATGACGGTGTAGTGTATGCATATGTAACAGGCGAACCACAAACTGGTTTTATTTTACGCACAGGTGGGTTTATGCTTGGGATTGCCTTACTAGCTGGTCTTGCGTCAATTGGGGCTGCGTATATTTCCCCAAAAATAGCGGCAGCGGCAGCAAAAAATTTAAGGCGTGACTTGTTTGCAAAAGTCGAAGGTTTTTCACAAGCGGAGTTTGACAAGTTTTCATCGGCTTCACTTATCACACGTTGCACAAATGATATAACGCAAGTTCAACAGCTTGCAAACGTTTTTGCACGGCTTCTGTTATACGCCCCAATTATGGCAATTGGCGGCATTACTATGGCACTTACTCGCACGGTGAGTATGGCTTGGGTTATTGCTCTTGCAATAATTGTACTTATTTTTCTTGTTGTTATTATAGTAATAATTGTTATGCCAAAGTTTAAGCTTATGCAGGAACTTATGGACAAGCTTAATAAGGTTTCCCGGGAAATCCTTCATGGGCTTATGGTCATTCGTGCATTTGGCACACAAAACCATGAGAAAAAGCGTTTTGAAAAATCGAATGAAGAGATAAAAGACCTTGGCTTATATGTTGGTAGAGTAATGTCACTTGTTAATCCGCTTATCACGTTTATCATGGGTGGTACACAGGTTTTAGTAATTTGGGTTGGTGCTCATCATGTGGCAAACTCCGGGCTTCCAATTGGGGATATGATGGCGTTTATGCAGTATGCTATGCAGGTCATTATTGCTTTTATGATGATATCAATGGTTTTGATTATGGTGCCACGGGCACAAGTTTCTGCTTTAAGGATTGCTGAAGTTTTAAATACAGATTTTAGTATACTTGACCCAGAAAATCCAGCCGAGTTTCCAAAAACTTCTCCGCAAAAGGGAGAGGTCAGTTTTAAAAATATTTCGTTCCATTACCCGGGGGCAGAAACAAATGTAATTGAGAATATTTCTTTTGTAGCAAAACCAGGGCAAACTACAGCAATTATTGGGGCAACAGGTGCCGGTAAAACTACAATAGCACAGCTCTTACTGCGTTTTTATGATGTTAGTGAAGGTACAATTACTGTTGATGGTTTAGATATCAGAAATGTAAAACAGGCAGATTTACGAGAAAAAATAGGTTATGTACCGCAAAAAGGGCAGCTTATTTCCGGAACAATTGCTTCAAACATAAAATACGGCAGAGCAACTGCTACGCAAGAGGAAATCATAAGGGCTTCTGAAATTTCCCAGGCAATGGAATTTATTAATGAGAAAGAAGAAAAATTTGAATCTGAAATTTCTCAAGGTGGTACAAATGTTTCCGGTGGGCAACGGCAAAGAATTTCTATTGCGAGAGCTTTAGCCAAAAACCCGGAGATTATTGTTTTTGACGATAGCTTTTCCGCTCTTGACTTCCAAACGGATGCAAAACTTCGTAAGGCTTTAAAAGAAAATATTAGTTCTGCAACAGTTATTGTAATAGCTCAAAGGGTAGGGACAATAATAAATGCCGAGCAAATTTTAGTTGTAGATGAAGGAAAAATTGTAGGCAGAGGTACTCATGAGGAACTTTTAAAAACTTGCCCAGCCTATAAAGAAATAGCACAAAGCCAGGGGGTGACAGTAAATGGCGAATAAACAAAATGAAAAACGTACACAAGCTCAAGCCAGACGAGGACCGGGTTTTGGAGGAATGGGAAACCCCGGAGACAAAGCAAAGGATTTTAAAGGTTCAATTAAAAAATTAGCTTCATATCTTGGTGCGGAAAAAAAGGTTGTAATATTTTCATCAATTATTGCCGTAGCTGCAACTGTCCTTAGTGTTTTTGCCCCACGTGTACTTGGGACTGCCACAGACGAAGTTTTTAGTGGCTTAATGCTTTCTGTCCAAGGAGTGGGTAGTATAAACTTTGGACGTGTTGGTACAATCATGCTTCAAATGATAGCGATTTTTACAATAAGTATGCTGTTTAATTATATTCAAGGTTTTATAATGACCGGGGTAAGTATGAGGATTACTTTTAAACTTCGTGCCCAGTTAAGTGAAAAGATACATCGTTTGCCGCTAAAATATTTTGATAAAAGTTCCCACGGTGATGTTCTTTCTCGTATTACAAATGACGCTGATACCTTATCAAACACTTTAAACCAGTGGCTGCCTGCACTACTCATGTCGCTAACCGGTGTAATTGGTATTATTATTATGATGTTGACAATAAGTCCGCTTCTTACTCTTGCGGCTATGGTGATTTTGCCGCTTTCTGCAATTTCCTCCGGTTTTGTTGTGAAAAAATCTCAAAAGTATTTTAAGACACAGCAGGAAACTATAGGCAAACTAAATGGTCATATTGAAGAGATGTTTACAAGTCATGCAATTGTAAAGTCGTTTAATGGTGAAAAAGTTTCGGTTGAAACTTTTGATGAACACAATAAAGAACTTTATAATGTTGGTTGGAAAGCACAGTTTCTTTCCGGGCTTATGATGCCTATGGTTGGTTTTATTGCTAATGTAGGTTATGTAGCAATTGTTGTTATTGGCGGTGCGCTTGCCGTTGGCGGACGTTTGTCTATTGGTGGTATTCAAGCATTTATCCAATACACCCGTCAATTTGGGCAGCCGGTGGCAACACTTGCAAACGTTGCTGCTTTGGTTCAACAAACAGCAGCCGCTGCCGAGCGTGTTTTTGCTTTTCTTGCAGAGGAAGAAGAGCCAATTGACATGGAAAACCCCGTGATAAAGGAAAAAGTTAAAGGGCATGTAGTATTTGACAATATCAATTTTGGCTACAATCCGGAGGTTCAAGTTATTAAAAACTTTAAAGCGGAAGTATCACCCGGGCAAAAGATTGCAATTGTTGGGCATACAGGTGCCGGAAAGACAACAATTGTTAAACTCCTCATGCGTTTTTATGATGTGCAAAGCGGAGAAATTAAAGTTGATGGGGAAAATGTTAAACACTACACACGTGATGGTTTACGTTCCCACTTTGGCATGGTTCTTCAAGATACTTGGTTGTTTAACGGGACAATTGCGGAAAATATCCGTTACGGAAACCTGGAAGCAACGGACGAAGAACTAAGAAACGCAGCTAAAGCAGCACAAGCCCATCATTTTATTCGTGCCTTACCTGACAGCTATCAAATGATGATAAATGAGGAGGCAGACAATATTTCCGCTGGGCAAAAACAGCTTTTAACTATTGCCCGCACAATTTTAGCAAACCCGGAAATATTAATTCTTGACGAAGCAACAAGCAATGTTGATACTCGCACAGAAGTTATGATTCAACGTGCAATGGATAATCTAATGAAGGGCAGAACTAGTTTTGTTATTGCTCACAGGCTTTCTACAATCCGTAGTGCTGACATGATTCTTGTTATGGAAAACGGAGATATTGTTGAGCAAGGAAATCATGATGAACTTCTTGCAAGTGGTGGTGTTTACACGAAGCTGTATAACAGTCAATTTGATGTTGTTGAATAGGAGAACTTTTTAATGAAAAAAATCGGAATTTTTATTATTTTATTAACACTATTTATTTCTGCATGTGGAAGAAATACTGAAAATGGTTATGATGAAGATGATTTGATTTATGAAACTAATGGTTATGGTGAACTAGAGCCGTTTGTTACAGGCAATCACACTGCAAGTTTACTTCAAATGCCGTACTTTACCCCGACTTGGGACGATTGGTTTGGTTATGCCTTTACAATATGGGGTTCATATGATGTAATTGTAATAACTGCATGGGGCAATAACTCCTACAGGGATATTCGTCATGGACACGCATGGGCACCGGCAGATAGTATTTTTAATAATGCCATAATTCTCCCATCAAACAACAATGGTATGGGCATAAACATGCAGCACAGGTTTGTTAATGTAATAAACTTTACCGAAGCACCGGTTGTTAGTATTTACAATATAACAACCGACACTCTTGTTTTGGAAGAAACTACACTTTTGCGTGGTGAAGTTGGTTTTAGGGGCTTCATGATTGGAAATACTTATAGAGTTTTTGGTCATACTGGGTACGAACCATTTTCATTTTATGTAGTTGTTGGAAATTACAATGACATAATAGAGAACGGGCTGGATGCCATTTATGGCGAAGAAGGTCCTGTACGTGAGCCAATAATTTGCTGCTATGTAAATGAAGATGGAATTTTGGGGTGTGTTGCTGCATGGCAAAATTTCACATCAACACGTGAGCCAATGACCTATGCACAGCGGCTTAGGGCAGAAAATACGGAAAGATTCACCCCAAACATTCAAACTTTCAGCGAAAACGGAAATGAAATTAGGGTAGTACTTTTAGCAGAAGATGTTGTGAGAATAAGAGTTGGTTCAAATGGTCATTTCCCAAATGATTACAACCCATACTTTGCAGTTGTAAAAACAGATGATATGTGGCGTGGGGCAATTGATTTAGACCCAAACCCAAACATAATAAATACAGGTGCAATGCAGATTCATGTATCATATAATCCAATGACTTTAAATATTTTTGATGGAAATGGAAATGTTCTTATTGAAGATTGGGTCATAGATTTCACAACCCAGGAAGCGGACTGGGTACTTGGTGATGACGAAAATGTTTTTGGTTTTGGTGATGTAAGAAGCAGTATAAACAAGCGTGAAATGAGAATCGAAACCAGAAACAGTGATACTATTTTCCATTTTGACCAAGCAAATACCGGATACAAAGTTATACCAATGTACTGGAGCAGCCGTGGTTATGGCGTTTTCCTTCACAATACATGGCCTGGAGTGTTTGACTTTGGCTTAACTACAGAGGACAGAATAAATATTTCGGCAAATGGCGGAGAAATGGATTTTTATTTTTTTGCAGGTCCAGAGTTTACAAACATTGTAGACAACTATACTCGCCTCACCGGGCGGCCTGCAATGCTTCCAAGGTGGGTTTTGGGCTTCCACCAAGGAGGAGCAAGTAACAGAACCTCACAAAACTATGCAATTTACATCGCACAAAATATGCGGGCAAACAACCTGCCAATTGATGTAATTTTTTATGACGACTATTGGCCATCAATTTTTACACCACAATTTATTTGCCGCATGAATAACGAATTTAATGTAGAAATTTCAATCGGGCTTGGTATGCCATATGACGCAGAAGGTTCAAGAATTTGGAATAGGTTAAATGACCTTGACCCAAATGGGCTTATTGTTGGGCTTGATGGGCTGCCAGTATTATACGACCCCAATAGTTTTGGAGGTTTTGGAAGAACAGAGTTTGATTTCTTTAGTGATATAGTAAGCGATACAGTGTTTGACACAGTTTGGCGAGCACCTTTGCAAGCCGGTGCATGGAATGGAATGTTAGACTTTGGAGAAATGGATTATGTTCCCGACCCAGAAAATACATTTTTCCCTTCATTCGACCCACCAAGAACTGTTGCAGAAATGGCTAATGTCTACAGCCTAATATATTTCGAGCAGCTTGTAACACGTGCAGCGGCACTGCGAAACTCACGTTATGTAGGTATGCCAAGGGCTGGCTGGGCTGGTTCACAGCGTTATGGTTGGACATTTACAGGAGACTCTGCACCGGAATGGGGAGGATCTAATGGATTGCAAGCTAACCTAAGAAGCGTTTTAAACCTTACAATGTCCGGTTTTTCTAATGTAGGAACTGACGCAGGTGGTTGGACCGGTGCCGCTACCAATACTCTTTTTGCAAGATGGTTTCAAGTTTCCATGTTTATGCCATATGCTGCAATCCACAGCTTAGAATCACCAACAATTTTTGGAAGACATGCAGGCGTAATGGATATTGCACGGGATGCATTAAATAGACGTTATCAATTTTTACCTTATATGTATAGTTTGATGTTTCATGCCCATATGACCGGCACTCCTATGATTCGCACTTTAGCTTTTGAAACCAATGCAGCCCCGGGAACAGAAAGAATAAACAACCAATTTTTCTTTGGTTCATCTATTATGGTTGCTCCTTTTGTAACAATTAATGATTCAAGAGAAATATTTTTCCCGGAAGGAACATGGGTTTGCGGAAATGACTTTATTACTGTTTTTCAAGGAAACACAATTGTTGAATATTTTGCACCACTCGAAAAAGTTCCTTTCTTCTACAAAGCCGGAGCAATAGTTCCAAGTGGACCTATAATGCAATTTACTTCGGAATTGCCATTAAATCCATTAACCATTGACTATATTCCATCTCATTTACAAACATCTTTTGTACTGTTTGAAGATGACGGAATAATGGGATTTGAAAATGAAACTTACAGTACAACTGAATTTACAGGCATTAAAACAGACAATGTAATTACATTTACTATAGCAGAAAGAAATACTCGTGGCAGTTTTGACCCGGGGGACAGGAATATAGAATTAAGGTTTCGTCAAATCCCGGAAGGAAGCCACATTGTGACTGTAAATGGAGAAGAAATTTCAAATTTTAATTACGACCCGGAAACCAAAACTTTGAGTTTTTTTATTGAAGACACGGCTCATGAAAAAATTATTACTGTATCTATAAATTAGATGTAAAATCCTTAAATATACACAAATTTACATTGCAAATGTCCGCCCCAAATGATATGATGTGGCGGACATTTTCTTGTGTAAATGACATATATCATGGTATAAATAATTTTAGCGAGGTGTTTGGTTTTGGCAGTATCAGGTCAATCGCAGCAACTTAGACTTGGTGAAGTTCTAATAGAAGCAGGGTATATTACCGAAGCACAACTCCAAAGCGCACTTGATCTTCAAAAATTGTCACCAACAAAAAAACGTGTTGGAGAGGTTTTAATTGAAAATAATATTATTACTGAAGCTCGTGTAAACTTTGCACTTTCAAAACGTTTGGGTATTAGATATGTATCTATGAGCGATGCCCCAATTGACCTTGAAGCAGTTAAAAAAATCCCTAAGGCAGTGGCAAGTAAACACTGTCTTATTGCTGTTTGGACAGATCAAACTACTTTACGGGTAAATATTGCTGACCCACTTGACTATTATGCCATTGAAGATATTAAGCTAATAACTCATATGCAGATAGAAACACAGGTTTGTAATCGTGCTGAAATTAAGAGGTCAATTAGTGAATCATATAGTGAAATTGAAACCCAAAAAGCTGCAACCGGTGCAAACAAAACCGCAGGGCATACATCAGCTCTTGGCTATGTAGATATTTCTGAATCGGCTGATGACACGCCAATTGTGACACTTCTTAACTCTACTTTATACAAAGCCCATAGTTCCGGAGCAAGTGATGTTCATATCGAACCATTTGAAGATCATACTCGTTTTCGTATTCGTGTTGATGGACTAATTGTTGACTATCTTACACTTTCTTCTGCACTTCACAGTTCTATCGTAGCTCGTATAAAAATCCTTGCAAGCATGGATATTGCAGAAAAACGTGCACCACAGGATGGTCATTTTCGTGCAAAACTTCAAGATGTTGATATAAATGTCCGTGTTTCAAGTATCCCAACTGTATATGGCGAAAAAATTGTATTACGTTTTATGGGTCAGGCAGGTGCGCTTGATAATGAAGGCACATTTGGTATGGAAAAAGATGACTATGAAAAAATGATACAAATTCTTCAAGTGCCTCATGGTGTAATTTATATTACAGGTCCAACAGGCAGCGGAAAAACCACAACTCTATACATGATTATGGAAATGCTTGCAAAAAGGCATGTAAACATTGCAACAATTGAAGACCCGGTTGAAAGAAAATTAGCCGGCATAAATCAATCACAAATTAACCCACAAGCAGGACTAACTTTTGAAAGCGGACTACGTTCAATACTGCGCCAAGACCCGGATATTGTACTAATTGGTGAAACTCGTGACAGTGAAACTGCAAGTATTGGTGTAAGAGCCGCACTTACAGGTCACATGGTCATGAGTAGTTTGCACACTAATGACGCAGTATCTGCAATTGTTCGTCTAATAGATATGGGAATCGAAAGTTATTTACTTGCAAACACTCTAATGGGAGTAGTAGCACAACGGTTGGTTAAAAAAGTATGTACTTTCTGTCTTGAGGAATACGAGCCGTCTGATTATGACCTTCGTTTCCTAGCAGGAGTAGTGCCGGAAACTCTAGTTAAATCAAAAGGTTGTCACAACTGCAATAATACAGGTTACAAAGGTCGCTTAGCAATACATGAAATCCTTTCAGTCGACGAAGAGGTAAGAAAAATGATTTCTTCTCAAACACCAACAGGTGATATTTATGCATATGTAAGGAAAACAGGAAAAGTTAAGTTTCTGCAAACAAGCCTTCAAAAATTAGTTCTTCAAAAGAAAACAACAATTGAGGAGCTTTTAAAGCTAACATATTTTATTGAATAACATGTTTTGTAAACTAAGAGTGTTTTTTTTAATATATTTATAAGGAGAAACAAACAATGAAAAAATTATTTATTAATAAACTTGCCAATATTCGCAAGAGCAACAGCAAAGGTTTTACTCTTGTAGAGCTTATTGTTGTAATTGTCATTATTGCAATACTTATGGCGGCTCTTGCACCTGCTATTTTGGGTGTAATAGGTAGAGCAAATGAATCTGCTGATTTAGCTGACTTAAATACTGTAATAATGGCAGGTTCAATGGTTGGTATGGATCAAACACCTCCCGGAACACCAACTCTTAGTGCAATGGGAACAAATGGGGCATATGTTATTGCACAAATATCAGGTGGTGCAAACGCTGTAACCAATGGAACATATACTTTGCATTTTGATGGAGCTATTGTTATCGGAGGCAGATTAGTTGGAGGACGTAGTGGCGCAACAATAATTATTGGTGACTTTCCAGATTATAATATTCCAACTCCAGCAGATACTAATAGTTTTAGAAGTGTGCAAGTTGGTCCATAAAGTAAACTAAGGATATGAACGAGCTTATTGTTTTACATCTAACTTCATCTTTTTTTATGCTTTTTCTTGGTGCAAGTATAGGTAGTTTTTTAAACGTTGTAGCAATACGCTATAAAAATAAACAAAATTTCATTTCAGGTCGTTCAGTCTGCCCATCATGCAAAAACCCCCTTAACTTCCCAGACCTCATTCCAATAATAAGTTGGCTAATACTTCTAGGGCGTTGTAGGTTTTGTAAAACAAAAATTTCACCACAATATATAATAGTGGAAATAACAACGGCAATAATTTTTGTGCTAAGTTTATACACATTTGGGTTCACGTTTTTAACACCCTTTTCGATAATAGTTTCATCAATACTTATGACAATAGCACTGATTGATTTTGAAACTATGGAAATACCAGATAAGTTAAATATCTCGCTTATCCCTTTTGCTATTCTTTTAATTTTTTTGCAGCCTTCTCCCAATCTTCTTTCTCGTGGAATAGGTATTTTTGTTGTAGCCCTTCCAATGTTTGCACTGGCATTAATTATAAACGGTGCATTTGGTGGCGGTGATATTAAGCTTATGGCAGTAGCCGGCTTTTTATTAGGCTGGCAAAATACTATTCTTGCATTTTTCATTGCTATTCTTATCGGGGGAAGCTATGCAATTTTTCTTCTTGCTGCTTGCAAAGGAAAAAAAGGACAGCAAATTGTTTTTGGACCGGCACTTTGTTTTGGAATATTTATTTCACTCTTATATGGAAATGATATTTTAAGTTGGTACTTAGATTTATTAATGTTTTAACATAAGCTTATTAGGTGGAATATTAATGCCCAAGTATAGTTATACCGCACTAGATAACGAAAATAATAAGATAATTGACACAGTGGATGCTCGTGATGATGATGACTTCCGCAGAATAATGCGCTTACGAGAAATCTATCCAATAAAGTTTAAATCCTTTGAAGATAAAAACCAAAGTTATAAACTAAAATCAAATGAGGTTTCAGAATTTTGCCGTCAGCTATCAAGTATGCTCTCCAGCGGAATTACAGCAGTACGGGCAATGGAGATAATTAAAAATCGTGATTACAAGCCAAAGCATAAATTAATCTACGAAAAAATGTACAAGGATATACAAAAAGGTATGGCAATATCTGAAGCAATGCGTGTCCACGACAAGGCATTTCCGGAATTTCTTATTAATATGTTTGCTTCAGGAGAATCTAGTAGTCGTTTAGAAAATGTAACAGAACGTATGGCAATCCATTACGATAAAGAGCATAAAATAAACAGCAAAATAAAATCCGCAACTCGTTATCCAAAAATACTTGGTTTCACTACTATTTCAGTTGTAATAGTTATTTTTGTATTTATTTTGCCAAACTTTTTTAACTCACTTCAAGACATAGAGTTACCTGGAATCACAAGGTTTATTATTGCGATAAGCAATATGCTAATTGATTATTGGTATGTCTTTGTTATTATTAGCCTAATTTTATTGGTTTTGATTCGCTCACTTTTTTCTATATATAAAATAGCTTTAGCATTTGATAAATTTAAACTTTATGTACCGGTTATTGGGAAACTTTTAAGGATAATTTACACTGCAAGATTTTCACGCACACTTTCATCTCTTTATTCCAGTGGTGTACCAATGATTAAAGCACTTGAAATTACAGGCACGATAGTTATGAATTTGTATATAGAAGCCCAATTTCCTCAGCTTATTAAAAACGTAAGAAATGGTGAGCTTCTTTCAGAAGCCGTACGAAAAATAGAGGGTTTTGATTCTAAACTTGCAAGCACAATACTAATTGGTGAAGAGTCCGGTCGTTTAGATACTATGCTTGTTTCAACAGCAGATTCATTTGAATATGAAGCAGAGCAGGCAACCGGAGCTATGGTGCAGCTTTCAGAGCCAATTATGCTTATAGTCCTTGGAGGTTTGATACTTATTGTTATTCTGTCAGTAATGATGCCAATGGTTGGGGTTTACGAAAGTTTCTAATTTGATTTTTTGGAGTGTAGTTAATGAAATCGTCAATTTATATTTCAACAGAACAAATTCAAGTTGTAGGCTATCTTAATGGAAAAGTTGCGATGTTTGTTCATCATGACCTGCCGGAAGGTGTGCTTTATAACGGCAAAATAATGGATAGTATATTGCTTACCGAGTGCCTTACCTCACTAAAAAAAGACTATCCTCAAATGTTTAAATCCGGTGTCGCATTAGTTGTAGATGGAAGTACAATTTTGACAAGAAATATTAATACTCCAACACTAAGCCATAAAAATTATTTACAACTGGTAAGAGATGATTTTGCTGGCTCTTTTGAAGATAAAAACGATTTTGTTTGTGGATATCATAAATTTCAGCCCGGAGCGATTCTTGGCTGTGCAGTAAACAAAACCTTTGTTGATAGCTATATTTCAACATTTAAAGAATCTGGAATAAAAATAAACGCAATACACATTGGCGTTGAAACGATAATTAATTTTGTAAAATCAAAAGACTTCTTACAAAAATCAACTATTATCGTAAATGTGCTTGATGGACAAACAATTCTTTCTATGGTTTTTGTAAATGGCGATAATGTATTTATTCAACGTACACGATTATATGGAGAAACAAGGTCAGAAATACTTGAAAATATTTTAGACAATCTAGGTAACCTTCTTCAATTTACACAATCACAAAATCATGGAGCAGTAACTGCAAGTTATTACTTTGGTTTAGGTGACGCAGATGTTTACCAAATGAATGATATCGGAAGATATGAAAATGTAAAGTTTTCGGCTTTAAAAGTTTATGCAAAAGAACCAAGATTAACTTCGGAGGTTCATTTTGCTGCACTTAGTTTTGAATTTAGTAAAAAAAGTATTAACCTTTTTACTGCAAGCGCTGAGCTTGATAAATATATTAAAAATAAAAAACCAAAAAAATGGTGGATTCCAACACTTGCTATTTATATACTTGCCTTTGGTGGTGTAGCGGGTTGGAACTTATTTAATTTGAACAAAATAAATAATGAAATATATGAAATTAATAATTTTTTAACTTCTCCAGAAGTAGAAGAAAGCATAGTTGCAATAAATCAAATAATAAGTGAAGTTTCATTTTTTAACTATATACAAAACCAAGTTAATGAACGAGCCGCATGGGAAAGTAGTATGCCAGCGGTCGTAAGTTCAATGATTAACTATATTTTGTTTGACCACGGTTTAGATGTACAAGTGTCATCCTTTACTTTTACAGAATCATTAGGTATTGTGCGGATTAATGCAGTGACAACAAGTGCACAAATCTCAAATGATTATGTAGACTTACTTTATGATATAGGTCTAGCTTCTCATGTTACGTATCTTGGTTATTCAAGTGCTGCAGATGGTACCTTTAGTTTCTCAGTTGACATTACACTTTATGTTAATACAAATGAAATGGAGGAGATAGAATAGTGCATTTGACAAAAAAAGGAATGTCAAAACGTGAAAAAATAATGATTCTTGCAGTAGTGTTTTTTGCTGTAACTGTTGGAATTATAATGTATATAATTATTCCATTAAATGAGCATTTAAATGAACGTCGTAGCGAATATCAAACCCTTTCAAATGAAAAATTTAATATAGAAATGCTTTTGCGTGCGGAAGCAGCTAATCAGGAACACCATATAACAGCAGCTTTAAACTACGAAAATATTAACGAGCGTTTTCTTCGTGAATCTCATCTAAACGGAATAGGGAGAATGCTTACTAATTTAGTTCACAGCTTTAACCTAAGAGCATTAGACCAACGTTTAAGTCCACCAAGTGTATCAAGTGAAAGCTCTATATTTTTAATTTCTCAATCATCCATGACAGTAAGCGGAACATTTGATAACTTAATGGAATTTTTAGATTACATTTATAAGATGGAGTATCTTCGTGTGACAAATATTATATTTATGGTAAGAGAACTCTATGAGACTTGGGAAGGTGTAAGTATACAGTTTGAAATTACTATGATTCGGGACAGAATGTAATCATCAAGTTTACGATAAGGTGATAAAATGCTAAAAAAGATGTTTAAAAAAAAATCTGGTTTCACACTTTTGGAAATTATTATTGTAATGATTGTGCTCGCTATTTTAACTGCTGTTAGTATCCCTGGCATTTTATCTATTGTTGAAAACGGACACCAAAGAAATAGGATGAACTTAGCAAGAACTGTTTATCTTGCTGCTCAAAATCAGCTCACAGAAATTACAGTTCGTGGTGGGCTTGATGATTTTGTTATAAGAGCATTTAACCTTCCTACTGATATTCCGTTTGACTGTGTTACAGATTTGTTTGATAAAGTTGACATAGCAGCTGTATATCAACTTTTGGGCGAACCTGATAGTTGGATTGATGAAAGCAATAAAAAGTATGTATATTCTATTAGTATGGAAAGAGATTTTTTTGCAAGTAGAGATGAGTCAAATGAAAATTTAAATCCGGTACTAGACTTACTTAGTACTATTAATTTTGTTGAGGTTCTAAATTATCCAATTCTTATTGAGTTTAATGTAAGAACAGGTGTTATATTTTCTGTTTTTGTAGGATTTGGACATAATGATTTTTGTTGTTTTGTATATGATGAAGCAAAGAGTAACAGAAATAATAATAATTTAATTAATGGTCCAAGAGGTATGGGTAGCAGTGGGTATGAACCAATTGCCAGAGCTAGAAGACAAGGCTTTTTTAGTATTGGCTATACATACTAGTGCTTTGTAAAATCTAAAACTGGCACAAAGCACTAGAAAAGTTAGGAGAATAAGCATAATGGAAATAATAAAAAGCAAATCCGGCTTTACGTTGTTGTTTGTTTTAGCTGCTATGCTTATGCTTATGACTCTTGGTATATCAGTTTTAACTGCTGCAGCACAAAGCCAAGGTTCTAACAATCAGCAACAGGAAAGAAATAGGCTTAATCTCTATGCTAGCAGCATGGAACGTGTTTTAAATAATTTTTTTACTAGTTCAATGTCAGAAGAATTAACTCGTTGGATTATTGATTATATATCTTTAGAAGATAATGTTTTTCAAATAGAAATTGACTATTCAAACATTTATCCAAGTGGATTTGATGATGATATGCGTGCAAATTTTGATGTTGAGATTAGTGTTGAAATTGATGGAAAAATAAAACTTCTTTTAATTATAAACTTTAATAGACTAACTAGCGAAATTGAGTTAATATATAAACTTGAAGATACATTATCATTAGAAACAAGTAGATGGACACTTGTTTCACGAAGCCAAAGAGTTTTTTAGGCGAGTTTATGAAAAAACTAAAACTTATATTTAATGCAAATGGTGCAACTCTTATGGAAAGTATTATAAGTATCTTGATTTTTACAGTTTTAATTGCAGCAGTTATTATGATGATTTCACTTTCTTTGCGTATTTCAAATAATTCATTTCAAAGTGCATCTGAAATGCAAACTTCTGCAAACCAAATATTGATGGGGGAGGGTGATGCAAAAAGTTCTGAGATTATTATTAATTTTAAGCGAATCATCTATGGTGGGGCTGGAGAAGAAATTATTTCATCAATAAATATTCCGATAGATGTTTTTATAAGTGATGAGTATAATTTTTTTGCGTTTGAGCCTAGTCGTTAGCAGAATAGGTGTGAGATGAAAAAATGAAAAATGCATTAAATAAAGAAGGACTTACACTCTTGGAGTTAATAATAACCATACTTGTAATGTCAATTATTATTATTGCAGTTACATCAGTTTTTGCACCTATGCTTAATGCCTATAGGCGAGCAAACAATTTAGCTGAAGCAAATACTCTTTTAGATAATATTGCATTAATTATTATAAGTGATTTATCTAATGCCCGTGATGTTTCAAAGAATGAAGCCCAATTTATAATCACAAATATATCAAATGTTAATGTTATTTATGAAGTACGACCAATTGAAGGGAGAGATGTACTTTGGCGTATAATTGATGATGTTGAAACACTAGTATTTGATGTTAGTTTTTATGGGACAACACAAATAGAAATTGTATGGAAACCGGACTATGGCTCAGTAACATTTGAGTTGATGCTGATATCAGATGATAATTGGGTTAGAGAACGAACTTACACCGTAAGACCTGTTGGGATGCAATGAAAAATATTTAAGGAGATGGAATATCATGAGATATCAATTTGCTGACAAATTTAACAAAGAGGTTATTATTAAACCAACATATAAAAGTGTTGACTTTTACCAAGGTGGTTTTTTTGAAATGCGTAGAAAACTGGAGAAGAGCTTAAATCAATTTAGAGGTGCGTATAGTGAATATAGAACTCGTACAGATGGTTTAGAAAATAATGATGCAATTAGGGTAATGTGGGATTACATAGAATTGATTTAGTTCGTTCAGTTAATCTTCACAAGAAATTGCTTTTTTAGTTCGTCTAGTTTCCAAGGTGATGCCAAAGGTCTTTACAGATAGGTTGTTTTTGTATATAGTCTCTATTGAAAAATTGTATACAAAAATTTGAGAGGGGTACTTTTTACAATGGGTGCAAATTATGAAATAGTAGTAGATTCAACAGTAGATTTACCACCAAGTTTAGCCGAAGAATGGGGACTTACCGTTATCCCATACATTTTTATTCTTGATAGCAATGAATATTTTAATCATCTTGACTACAGGGATTTATCAGTAAAAGATTTCTATGATACACTGCGTGCAGGAAAAACCGCTTCAACAACACAAGTTACAGCTCATAGATATCTTGAAGCGTGGGAGCCTATATTAAAAGAGGGTAAAGATATTTTGTACATGTGTCTTTCTTCCCAGCTTTCAAAGAGCTACGAGCAGAGTATCCTTGCGGCAAATGAAGCAAAGGAACTTTATCCGGATCGTACTGTCATAACAATTGACTCAAAAGCCGCTTCACTTGGGCAAGGTGCATTAGCATATTATGCATACAAAGCAAAAGAGGAAGGTAAATCACTTCAGGAAAATGCTGATTACATCAAAGGTTTATTGCCAAACATGCATATTTGGGTAATGGCTGACGACCTTCATCATTTAAGACGTGGCGGACGTGTATCTGGAGCATCTGCTTTTGTTGGCACAATGCTTAGTATTAAGCCAATTCTTTCAATTTTATCAGACGGGAAGCTTGCACCACTTCACAAAGTTCGTGGACGTACTAGAGCTTTAGATTTGTTTATCGAAAAAATGGAAGAAGCAAGTTTCGCTCCAGTAGACCAACCAATTTTTATTGCCCATAGTGATATCCCGGAACTTGCAAACCAGTTAAAAAATATGATTCAAGAAAAATATGGTACAAAAACATTTATTATAAATGAAGTTGGTCCGGTAATTGGAGCGCACACAGGTCCAGGTACTGTTGCTGTAATTTTTATGGGTGAAAAAAATCGTCCGCAAGCGAAATAAACAGGTTATTTTAGGAGAAAAACATGGCGTTAAAAATTAAAAATGCAATCCTTCATATATTATATAATGATGGACGAGCATCAGTATTTTCTGATACAGAACTTGATATTGACAGTG
>Ga0131853_10005548_pt1 | contig 22758 bp, 18 predicted proteins | sample TergutLab28metaG_FD_92764 | JGI IMG/M metagenome (GOLD analysis project Ga0131853, IMG submission 92764) | Labiotermes labralis P1 segment gut microbial communities from Petit-Saut dam, French Guiana - Lab288 P1 (version 2) (version 2) | ecosystem: Host-associated > Arthropoda: Insects >...
CATCAGACTCGTCTTCAGAAATGTCCTGCAGTTGCCGCAAGATTTCTTCAGGTCCGAGGTTACGGGCTCGTTGACGATGCATCCTGACCAGCGGTCTGGCCTAAACTGCCAACTCTCCTAAACGGAAGTGACACTGTCCCATTACGTCATCACTATGTGACCGTTCCCTCCTTCCCACGCTACGGTGACTGCAAAAACTACGGCCTTGAATCAGTACATGGGACGCCAGCTGTGGCAGTGGTCAGAATGACCGTGTCTGGCGCTTGAAGGTAGCGTCTTCAATCTATGGTACCAGAGGTACCAGATGCGGAAAAGTTTGACTCTCCCGTATTGTAGACACTCAATAATGAAAAGTCAAAACGTGCCGCGTTAGAACAATACATGGATTCAGAATAACAGAGAGTCAAAAGTCAGCAGCGGTCAAATTGACCGCCTTGGCGCTTCTAGTGTTAAATGGCACTTAAATGTGTGACATCATCTTAAATTTACATGTGAAGCGCTGAATCAGACCATGCAGTGTCAAACCAAAGCCTGTATCACAGAATCATCAAGTCTAAACAAAAGAGAGAACTTAACATGACTGAAGGTAACTGACACAATCTTCTTTCTTGGGACTTTGTGCATTGTCTAAGTTTTTAAAGAAGCATGATGTTTTGGAAGCCAGTGCTGTTTCTGTCTTCAAGCAAAGAAGCACCAGACCTGGTTGAACCCTGAGATTGAGGGATTCTCAGTTACTGGGCACCATAGAAACGGTAAACTTGTTAAGATATGTGCCTGAGAACAGATATAGTCCAAGGCTAGTAACAAGAAAATGGCTATTGAAAAATTAAAAACTAACTACAAGACTCAAAAATACAGCCTGGACCAATCCACAAATTAAAAACCATAAAAAGAACTATGATCTCAGACTGATCAGATCACGGACAACACAACGATCCAGAACATATGTATTTAAAATTCTTAACTACATTAACACCATTTGGAGAAAGTTATGAATCTTCATGAGTTCAGGTAAGTTTATAAACCAAGAAATATAAATGTATTATTTAGTCAGTGTGGATCACAGCAGCATGGCAGCACATCTCACCAGAATTGACTGTGAAGGGTTTTAAGAACTGCTGTATATCCATTGCAGTGGATGAGAGCTGAAGATTATATGTTGTGGAAGGAAAGTGCAGAAATGGGGATGTTAGGAGTGATTGTGAGGAAGATGAAGGCACTGACTGTGAAGATGAGACAATAAGACTAATTGGTAAAGGTAGATAGAATCTGACATGCTTTGTGCATTATTGTATGAAATTAATAAGAAAATTTATTTTCTTAGCAGTTGTTCTATTTTTGGGGGGGTCATCTTGAATTTGATTAAATACATTTTCCCTTAGCAGACGTGTTTTATTCAGGGGGTCACATTAGATTAGAGTCATCTTGCATTAAGGTAATACAGTATAGCCATCAGACTATAAAATGTTCCTGAATTCAGAATTTTTGCACATTTGTTTCTTTTTCTTAGTGTCAGATTATATGGGATACAGACACAAAGCAACATAATATTCAAAGGTTATGGTTGTCTGGATGTAATGCAGATATGTACCTGCTGTCAGTGCCTGGAGGGCATTGACAGCATATTCCTGTGCAGTGTTGGTAGAGTCCAGTTGAAACGTGATGGCACACGGTGACGCACAGGAGGGGAATTGAAGGGGAAACTGGTGAATGGAGGAGGTAGCCAGTACCCTTCACACTACCTCGGATCATGGTGTATCCAGCATTTCTATTGCTGTTGCACACACCTTGGCTGCCAGTAGTTGACTGAACTAACACCCCTGCCGATTGAAATGGACTTTTCCGTTTTGCTGAAAGACTAAATCTGGTTTCTGCACGTGTGCCATCACATTTCAAACGCAGTCTACCTACTACAGAATTACACAGCATCACATCTTGGAAGACCATAATGACCATATGCATTGCTGTAAGAACCTCATATCTCACAACATAAAGATTTTGAGGAGCATTTACACAGGATCAATTTTTGTGAAGTTTTATTTGGGGTGGGATGGGGGAGTTACAAAAATCAGTCTAGAAAATTCATTTGTAGTTAAAATTGGAGCAAAATGTCAGGCACTTTACAGGAGATCTTTACCATGGTTGCCTTTGTTATTAGGGTTCTTAAACTTCACGTGGTTGGTACTTTTCCTTTGTTACCATGGTTACCATATTTACTAACATTATACCAGTGATTTTGTGGTTACCAACATTACGTTTGTTCCTTCACTGATATAGTTACCGAGGTTACTAATGTTTGTTGGTTGCTATGGTTGCATAGACATTCCAGAAGGTTTTCTCTGTGCAGAAACTGTTTTATTTTGGACTCTCACAACAGCATCACATAATAAGTAGACTTTTAGAGAAATGTATTTAAATTGGAGCAAGGCTTTAAGGAACTCTGTTTCCAGTCTTCTAATTAGCAAATAGACCGGATATATAGATCTGCATTACTCGATATGCTGAAAGATGAAGAAATGGGAACATTTAGTTTTAATGTGTTACATACCTGAGCATTAAATTATAGCATATAGTAAACCAACAAATGTACTTTATAACAACAGGGAGTACCTATGACTTTAACCATAACATCAAGTGGTTTTCACCTTTGCATATTAAAAATTTATTGTATACTTTAATCATATTCTCTGAGACACCCTGATGATGATCGCAAGCACGACCAATATATGTTGGTGATTATCAGTATGCAGTAAAGTACATTTTACTGAAGTATGTTGGTTGATTTACTATATGTTATAAACAGGAACATTCCATGCATGTAGAAATATAATTTTCTATTGATTGAGGCAGGATTGTCCTAATACTGGCCGGGTTGTGCGTTTTATGACTGAGTAATTAGGGTTTGATACACAGCAGAGAAGAAATTTGGTCTCTTTACAACATTTGCATCAGCTGTGGGGTCCACCAAGCCTCTGCATAATGTGTAAAAGAGACCATTTATCCAGGAGTACAGTGGCTGGAAAGTGAAACTGGCCATTCATCTCCATCTAATGTTGCAGTTAAGAAATAATTGTTTTATAACTCCACTCACTTTTATCTCTTCATTATGTGGTGCCAAAGGATAACTTTATAGTTACCTTTGCCTTTACCATCCATAAGTGTGCATTTTCACTTTTAATGGCAAAATCACTCTCTTATATCATTAACCATATTTATTATCTGTGATGACTTTAAACTGTAAACTTTCTGTTGTTCAGACTTACTGCTACTCACAAATGACTGTGTTTTAAAGTTTATGTGTTTTCTGTGTTCTTGGACTGAAAAGATTTACAACTATATAATTTATGGTGTACATATTAGGGTAGTAGTATGGACAGCTGTTCATTAAAATATACTGTACAAGGACCATTTTATGCCTGTGCACACAGAGATGATGCTACACTTGCTACATCAACATTCTGCCTGCGACAAGAGAAGGATGACCAGAAAGTGGTCCTGGAAGAAAAGGATCTGGAAGTGATTGGAGCCCCCATCATCAAATATGGTGACAGTACGGTCATTGTGCAGCACTCAGAATCAGGGTTGTGGCTGTCATATAAGGTTTGTGTATCTGATGCAGCTATTACATTCAACTCATGAGAACAACTGTGCCCTTCACAAGAATGAGCACAACAGAATGTAATAGTATTAAATCAACACACACAAAATATAACTAAATTTTAGCATAGTGTATTTTCAACTGGACTATGTCAGTTCCTGTTTATAAACAGATAATGGCCAAAATTCCCTGAAAAAACAATAAGAATATGAAAATTGTTCTCTGAGTCAGGCTTGGTGACTGGAGCGTAATTGTTACAATGAAAAGTCTGGCCTTTGCTTTTCAAGTTGTTAAGTTCATGTGGTGTCAAAATGTGAAAAAATTTGGATGAAAATTTTAAGGTTGTGATGTGGATAGACTGTTGACAGTGAGAATTCCAGGTATGCATGGTAGTCTTTTGCAGAGAAAAGTACAGTGATATTATAGTGTATAGTGACACTGAATATTGTCTTACTGAAGCTGATAAGACAGGTGATTTCAAACATCTGAAGAATACTGTCTTCTGGGATGTAATGTCATGTAGTCTGGTATAAACTTCCTGACATTTTGTGGGAACCTGCTTGCATTGCCTTCAAGTTTGAAGAAGGAAGGAGCAGGTTCCTACAAAATGCTGGTAACTGTCTACCAGATTACGTGTTGTTACGTCTCAGAAGACGTTGTTCTGTATAGTTGCCATTGTGAGAATATCAAATCTCACCTAAGGCTTCTTTTTTAAAAAGGAAATCCCCTGTTGGAGTGGCAGTTGTTGTGGTACAGAAAAATACTGATGAGAAGAGACTGGTAAATCTGTGAGATTTCTCACTTTGAAGAAAAGCAAAAAAACATGTGATTAAACATATATTAAACTGCTAAATTATTAGAAAATATAATGAAGCCATTATCAGTAAATTACAAAATATTTTAAAATGTTTTTTATGTTAACAGATTTTACCACTGTGTAACATTCACCCGAAGATAAAAATATTCTGACAAACCAACTGCATATTTGGTTCTGCCATGTTGTTTCTCTTTCAGTCATATGAGACAAAAAAGAAGGGAGTTGGCAAAGTTGAGGAGAAGCAAGCTATACTGCATGAGGAAGGAAAGATGGATGATGGCTTAGATTTCAGCCGCAGTCAAGAAGAAGAATCAAGAACAGCCCGTGTGATTCGGAAGTGCAGTTCTCTCTTCACGAATTTTATCACGTATGTAACCTTTGTATGACTGACAAATGAAAACAGAACAATTTACTTATGTTGAAGTAATGATAATTTTACATTTAATCCTGAAATACCTATCTTATTAGAAGTTAGATCAGGAATTAAGTCTTCATGCAGTGTACTGTTGAGTCAGGTTACTTAAAATGAAGGAATTAAAACTGTAATTTTAATATTTATTTTATCACATATTTAAATTTATGTGTAATGTGTACAGAGTGTAGATCTTCATTGCAAGAACATGGGTGATTGAGTGAGTTGTGAGCAATCGTGATGCACATGCAATTATGAAGGCACATTTTATATTTAGCCAGATATAAGATAACCCCATTTCACAATTTTCAGTTTCCAGAAAAATACTAGTACAAAAAATGTCTACCCTTGTGTGCATTTATTAAGTGACTTGCAGTTTTTCTGATGTTGAATTGGGAAAAATTATTGTCTTATATTTAGGTATATATGGTATGCACGTGCATACGCATGTCTTACATTCTCACATGCATATTCACATGTGAATGTAAATATCATGTACAGGCAGTTTGTTTAGTTCCTGTGCCATCCAAAGAACCAATTATAGTTGCCTTCTTTTTACAGGGGCTTGGAAACTTTACAAGTTGACAGACGTGCCTCCATGTTCTTCCAGTCTGTGAATCTCGGTGAGATGGTAATGTGCCTTGAAGACTTGATCAACTACTTTGCTCAGCCTGGAGAAGAAATGGGTAATTAAAGTTTAAATTATTAATAATCATGTTCTCTTCATACTCTGTGTACAACATCATGTCTTTATTACAGAGTATTCTCAATACGTAGTTGGTTAAAACACCAACACAGCACACATACAAATTTTATTTTGCTGAAAAACTGAACAGTAGTAGTTGTGGTTCATGTGAGTTTTTGAATGGTAGGATGTGGAAATGTGCAAACTATTTTTTAAGTTTGTGTTATGTACTACATATGATAACTAGAATTACTTAGTTTAATTGCATTGCAGCTACAGACAGTGTATATTCTTTGGATGTTCCGAGAAGTTTCACTTTTTACATATATCAAAAGCTGACCACAAAACATTTAGACAGAAACAAAGGAATTAATTTTCATACCATGTCATAACTGCATTGTTAATAAACATTATATTGACATTTGTTTTCTGGATTTACAAATTATATGAAAGATCTAAGTAAGAGTTTATATTTCATTGTTTCAGCTGTATTTATATTGTGTTAAAAATTACAGAACATGAAGAGAAACAGAATCGTCTTCGTGCACTAAGGAATCGACAGGACCTGTTTCAAGAAGAAGGAATACTTAATCTAATTCTAGAAGCTATAGACAAAATTAATGTCATAACCTCTCAAGGTTTCCTAGTAGCTTTGGCAGGTGATGAGTCTGGCCAGAACTGGGAAGTTATTTCTGGTTATTTGTATCAGTTGCTTGGTGAGTCATAAAAGATAATTTTTTTCCACATTTTTTATGACAGCTCATAATGTAAAACAATCATCATTTGAATTTTACATTTTGCTGCTGAATTGAATGCTTCATACCATTTATTTACCAAAGAATACCATATTTTTCCAAATGTGAGACAACCCCTTATCACAGTGTTCAGTTTTCCATATATAACCTACACAGAACGTGTTTAAACTCATGCACAATTATAAGGCAGTTCTCCATGTTTTAAGACGATGAATTGGAGGGGTGAAAGTATATTCAGGTAAATGTGGTATTTGACATAGTTTTTATTTTGGTAAACTTTGTCTATATGTTTGTAACAGAGGCTTGAAAGTATAAAGGGCTGATGTATGTACGAAGCTTGCTTCAAAGTTCCTTACAATACAGCTTCTTTCTTTTAGAAAATCTGTAGAAGACTTGTGTAATTGACAACATGTTTCAGGCTTGTCAGGCCATTTCCAAGCCATCTACCATAAGTTGTTATTACAGATACTGTGTATGGGTTCAGAAATGCTGTAAGATTACACTTGGGTAGGGAAATCTGAATACACTCTGTTACCAGTTACCTGAGCAAATACCTGTGGTTTTAAGATTGAGCATTTGATGACAGAATATATTCACATGTCGTCATCCCAGATCTTCCCTGTTTCATCTTTGAGTATGTTTCGTTGTGGCTGTTTCTTATTGTTGCATATAAGATGTAGTATTTACTGTAATGACATTAGTAAGGCCCTATAGTGAGTGGAGCTTTTGTGATGTTTAAGCAACAACATGCTTAGTCAAAGCCAGTTTGCAGTGAATATTAGTTGGTTTGCAGGTTTACTGTCATAAAGCAGAAAATTAAAATATTGATTACTTAGTTTCATAAAACCAAACATTAAGTTATTGGAAAATTACTGTCATGTGTGGTGTGATGCCATATATTTTTGTAAATAGGTCTGTCTGAAATTTTGTACCTGTGCACCATACTACACAGCATTACACATCAGAAAACAGCAATCATCATGAGAACCTCAAATTTCACTTCTGATTAAATATGAAGAAAGGAATCTTGATGTATTATTCTTGTTTTATGCAGCTGCAATCATCAAGGGAAATCACACTAATTGTACGCAGTTCGCCAACACAAATAGATTGAATTGGCTTTTCAGCAGACTGGGCTCACAGGCATCTGGTGAAGGCACTGGAATGCTGGATGTACTTCATTGTGTTCTAATTGATTCCCCTGAAGCTTTGAACATGATGAAGGTAAGCATTGCCTAGTGTCTGATTAGAGAATGCAAAGCTAGTGAGACTTGGGTAGAGCTTTCCTGTGTTAAAGGAAGTAATCATAGTAATTTCTACAGCGCACAACATTTGCATCTGATGTGTGGAAAAATTTTGCCCTGTGTGTCAGTGAAAGGTGAAAGAATATCAATCTTTTGAATGCTATGTGTGGATCTCTGTATAAAGGAGATTTACATTTGCAAACATTTAGCTGAATACTTATTATTTAGGGACATTTTAAAGACTTCTGACACTATTCCAACAATGTAATATGTTATGATTTTTTAAGTTTCCGGTATATGAGGAGTTAAAAAAACAGGAATTGTAAGCTTGTCTTGAGTATACTGGTGAAAATAAACATTTCAGCCTCTTAGTTCCTCTCTGTTTGAGAATTACAGGATGTGAAATGTAAATAATATAGTTTTTAAGCAATTCTTGTTAATTGTTCAAACAAATTTGGATTCGTTTTCCAAAATATAATTTGCAGCACCATGTGGCCTGTTGTACAATTTCAACAATTTCTGCTTCTGTACAACAGATTGATGATATACATTGTGTTATGAGTTTATATCTGCTTGTTTTCATGGCAGGATGAGCACATTAAAGTCATTATATCTCTGCTGGAAAAGCACGGACGAGACCCCAAAGTCCTTGATGTCCTGTGTTCACTCTGTGTTGGTAATGGTGTTGCTGTCAGAAGTTCACAGAATAATATTTGTGACTTTTTGCTGCCAGGCAAGAATCTGCTACTGCAAACACAGCTGGTAGACCATGTTGCAAGGTGAGTGCCAAAATATTGCTGATTATTTGTGTACAATATGTGAGAAGATACTTTTTATCCAGTAGTTTGTGGTTAACTCAAAAGTTTTTAGCTAGAAGGTTAGCACACTTTAGTTTTATATATATGCTTCAAGTTGTTAAAATTACATTCCAAATATTTGGAGAGGTATTTAAAAGAGTATATTTCCAGGACTTCCTTCCACATTTTGGTTGTATCTTATGTTTGAAGCTTTTGTAGGCAAGTTCATTCTTTAGTTCAGGCATGCAATATTGATGAGGTCAGATTCGCTACAACAGCAAAATTAATGTTTCATTCCCATCTGATAAAAAAAAATCTAGATAAAGGAGTGCATTACCACTTACAAGGCAAGGGTTCTGGAGTTTCTGTTAGGTCATGCAAGAATTAAAATTCTTAATTTCCAGATTCTTACTGCAGAGGCCCAGGTTTGATTTTGGTGCCATCCATTTGGTATTTTTTTTGGACTAAGTGTCACTGGGACAGGTACTTTAATTTTCCCATGTCATTTACCATTCCACCAATGCTCTGTGTTGACATATGTTTCTAATGTTGATTGTATAGTGTAGAATACAAAACACATATTAAATGTTCCATTTATAAAACCAGCACATGCACATGTGATATACATAACAATACAATTTTTTGTTTCCTCCTACATATCTTGGTAGATCTGGGCCATATTCAGGGAGTCTATACACTAATATTTAAAACTTACTAAAATATAATAGATAACAATAATAATATATATTATATTGCAGTATTTCTGCAGCTAATTTCAAAGGTGTAACTTTGAGGAGTAAATAAAAAACTGCATAGTGCATGTGTTTGTTTTCTAATCATCATTTTAGTCACAGTGCACAGAATAAATAGTGTAAACATTTTAGATGGTTCCAAATCACTGGACTTTAGTTTCATTTGTGGAGCCTACTGGTACTTCATTGTTTGAAGATACTGAACTTCCTAAGGAGAAAGGGACTGTTAACAGTTTTAATCCTGATGGTTCATTGTCATTGTCACCAGAATGGCATTGTCTGTTTGGGGAGTATGCTGGATGGTCTGAGTGTAATTTTGGGTAGGGGCAAGAAATTTTCCTCTTATCCAGATCATCCATGTGGCCTTCTACTGGATGGGTACTGAGGGCTTTTGGAAGTGAAGGAACCAGGGAACGAAGTTAGCCACTCACGACCACCTAGTGCCAAGGTTAACAATGAGTGGTTATATACCTCTGCTCCCCCTCTATTCTTTTATGGGGTGAACAGGGACAATTTATATATATATATTCTTTATTTTGTCAAGTAATCTTATGCCTTTGTCTCTCTTACTCTTTTCCTTCCAAATGATACTCTGTTCTGTAATGTTGACCACCTTGTGCTTAACTGGTGGCAATCAGACTGTTATATGTTGGGACTGCACAGTGGTGTTCTTATTAATTAGTCAGTTATTTAGTCCACTTTCAAGGTTAAATTAGAAGTTTCTTTGAACCCTCACATTATCAGTAGTAATGTGAGATTTATTAGTTTTTTTTTTTAAATGTTGCTACCATCTTCAACATAGCCCACCTCAAAGGCCCAGTATCTTAATTTCACATATCTGTTTCACATATATATTCTCTGCATAAAATATGGAGGTTAACAGTAAGGTTATTATGAGGGTAATATAAATTTAAGAAATTTATGTGTAGTTTTTACAATTAAACATAAAGTTTGCAACTGAAGATTTAAGTAATGAAGAAGAAGGTGCATGACTGAATGTCTTCTATCTCCAGTGTCAGACCAAACATCTTTGTGGGACGAGTAGAAGGGTCTGCTATGTATCAGAAATGGTATTTTGAAGTAACAGTGGACCATATTGAACAGACAACTCACATGACACCACACCTAAGGATTGGCTGGGCGAACACTGCTGGGTAAGAGTGTAAATTTCTCTTTATATAATGTATAGTCTTACTACATAGTAAGGAAATAAATATTATATGTTGGTCCTTGAATTATTGTTTTTGAGTGTGATATGTCAGCTTTGATTTAGTAAATAAAGTGTGTTTTCTTCCCTTCTGTGAAATTGTTGCTGAACGCTAGCCTATTTGACTTTGACTGTCACTCTAGTGGGTTACTGGGTACCACTTTAAAAGCAGTTCTGTTTGGCTGCAAAGTTTGCCAGTAACCTTACCGTTTGGTAGACACACTCTTGCAGGCCTCATCCTGTGGATTCCTTCAGTGTTATAAATTTAGTCTGTCATGACTTCTGCTGATTGGAACCCATATCTTGTCAAAAAGTCTTTCATTTTTGGGAACAGTAAAATGCAAGTGCTGCTTCTGGTAGGGAAGGTAGATTGTGGAAGCACATTGATACAGTTCATGTTAGATGCTCCTGTGTGATGAGAGACCAGTGAACTGGTGCATTGTCTTGTGAGAGCAGTCTGTTTCTGGATTTTACAAAATTGATGATTGTTGTGTCAGGTAACTTATCACAGACTGTGGTGAATATCTTGTGTGTGGTATTGTTGACATTAAGCTTGTCAAGAACTGTTTCTGGTAAGTGACACCCAAGCTGTTGAACACATCCATTATGTTTCATCTTTGAGTCAATGTTTTAATAATTTAGTAGAAACTTTGTGCATGTATTTCAGTCATTTCAGTTTTCATTCACATGAGACTGTTTTAATGACTACTTTACATGAAGACTTACATATGCATGTGTGTGTGCAGTTCAAGCATAACTTAACTGTAGACAAACTAATGAGTCACTGAAGCCATCAGTATATGGCAGATATAAACTGTTATGCATAATGACTTGGATGTGAAATTCAGTGTTTGGATTTTGGATCAAAGAGGTAGTACCTATTTGGTCACCTGTTATAACCCTGTCCACAATATCAGGTTCAGTCGGACTGTGTTATTCACATTGTCTTTAATGAGACATCATTCTTCATGCTCATTCTCAGTGAGACATCATGGATTAAAGGTGTACAATGCTTGTTAAGATTATCATGCATAAATAGTGTGGTATGTGTTATGTGACAAATTGATGATGTCAGTGATTTTGTTAGTTGTTTGTGTGTGGACTAGTTGCTCTGGAGAAGCACACTGAAATTCGTTTAGGTATTTGTGTACAGTGGTTATTAGAGTAGTGAAACCTAAGTGAGTATTAAATTGTCTTAGTGATATTTGTAAAGTTTTCTAATGTCAAATTTCACAAATATCCATTTGGTGATTCTTGTGTTGAAGAACTATTAGGCTGTGACTGCATGTAGTCTTGTAGAAATTCACTAACATTTTTGAGGAAGCTGCCACCTGCATTTTCTCTTGTGTTACTGTCAAGAAGATGGTAAGTATGCATTATGGTCACTAGCATGAGAACTTTGGATTTCTTGGTTCTTGAGTTCTTCCATGCATACAGCACAGATCAGTAGGTTTTAGTAGATGTTAGCCAGGTTTTAGTAGTAGCATGTTCACGAAGAGGTGTCATTTTCATAGCATTAAAATGACAGGGGAAGCTGCTTCTGCTGACACTGTAGCCGTCACACACTATAAGTTGAGGTTGTTAGTCTGCTAATCCCCTGAAATACATGTTTCAAAATGGGAATGTTATGTTTGATTTGCCCGTTTTCGATTTTTTGCGGTGTTTTTGAGGAGCATAACCCTGGCTTAAAAAAGACCTGCCTCTAGTGGTTAAAACTGGTTAAAAATGTATATATATTCATTGTTGAATGTTATCTAAAATTATATTGCAAGTATTGTTAGGTATGTTCTGTGTTGTTGAGGAAGACTTACCAAACAGTCAAATGGGCAACATATTCTGCAGTTGTGGTCCCCTCTGCATTGCTGCAGGGTTGTTTAGCAGCATCACACAGGATTCTGTATTCTGTGTCATGTGTCCAGACTGTGCTTTGTCTTTCTTGTTCTAATGTTGTGAGTGCAAATTCCCCACTTTCCTTAAGGATCTGCTTCAAGCTAGAAAATGTTTGTCTGAAATTTTGTGATGGGGAAATGCAACTTTTTCTTGCAGTATCATCACCATATGCAAAGCCAAACATGACTATGTATTCACCACTTGTGTTTAGCACACACTGGACTTGTGCAGCAGCACTCAAAAATCATGTTTAGCATTTGAGGAAGGAAGTCTTGCAGTGTGGGAATGGATGCTGCATCTGCCTAGCATTTCTGTTTTAAAATGTGCCATGGCTTGAAAACAAAGCATCCAAGGACACATGTTTACATATACTTGTTTTGTTGTGTGTGTGTGCTTGAGACATGGCCTCAAAAGTGGTGCCATATATTTCAGAACCACCCTGTACATAAGTATGTAGTCATCATTCCTTTCTATTTTTTATAGAAATATGTGAAGTTATTATATGATAATATCTGTACATTTCGTCTGTGTATTTATTGCTATTAAATAAATTGAATGAAATTCAAACCGCACCATATATACTGGTACAGTCATTTCAAGATGTCTAATACATATGATTTCTTGACTACTTGATTAAGACTGGATTGTTTTTATGCAGGTACATTCCTTACCCAGGTGGAGGTGAAAAATGGGGTGGAAATGGTATAGGTGATGACTTGTATTCATATGGTTTTGATGGATCAAGCCTTTGGATGGGTAAGAAGAATTGTACCATCTTCCAGCCACTATATGACATAATTTGGTATAATATTTAGGTATCATATGTTAACATATGTTTTATGATGTATTGTAATGGGAATGAGATTTCATTCCCACATAAACATACAAGGTTTTCATATGGGTTTTCTCAAGGCTTGACATTACATTGGCCTGATGATGGCCTGGCTAATGGGCCAAAACTTGTAACCTAAAAGTTTTGTAATTGTGTTGTGCAAATCTGTGTTATTAACTAGAAATTTATACATAATTGGTATACAGTAGTATTAAAGTCAGTGAATGTAACTGAGGTGTAACAAACCATGCTTCTACATTGTATATGCTCATGTATGGATTAAGGACTTCATTTTAACTTTAAAAATATGCAGTGTGTAATGAAAAGCATGTTTGGCAGAAGAAAATATGAATATGTTGCTAAAATCAGTATTCTTAACCGGCACTGATCATCATTGAATAGCCTGTGGGTCAAGAAGTGGAAATCAGGCGCCCCAGATCATATGTGTTATCGGGTCTACAGTTCAGCATGATAGGAATTGTATGCATGGTTTTCCACATTCTGAGCAAAGTGATAAGTTTGGTTTTTCCCCAAGTTGTGATTGGAATTGTGCATAGAAACATATGTAAGTATTACGTGGTCATTCAGAAATCTGTATGAAAACTGGTATAGCATTATATTTGCTCACAAATATGCTCGTTACTTTTTTAATTGTTACATCTATGCATACAGATGGATGGCTAGTTGTCGGGATAGATTTCAAGCGCAGTTTTGCTATTGTAACAGATAAGCCCTGGATTCAACAAATAACAGCGTTTGACACTACAGATAAACCAATTAAAACTTTTATTAATGAAAACAGAACACTCACAATAGTCACTTTCAACAGATAACTCTCCTCTCATACATTTAGTACTCTGGGCTCATAACCCTGACACCTGTCTCGAATACAATACTTCACAGATTCTCTTCACTTCTTCCGCACTGTGCAGTTTCTCAGCCGACCCCCCCCTTTACTCTCCACCATCCACTTTTCTTGCTCACAGCTATACGTAACACACTGACTTGCCATGGCAAGACTGTCCAATTCTTGCTGTTTGCTGGCTTTATATAGCACTTACCACATTTCTCAAACCTTCTACACCATTTCAGTCAGCACTGGATACACCTAGAATGTTCCATGTCTTTCTGGCAAGTAAAGGTTCTGGTAGCCTTAACGTCAGAGGCTTTGCTGGTGGAGGTGGAAGTGATAGGGCCCTCCAAACTTGTGGTAACAACCCACTAGACTCTGTGGTGCCATAACTCACAGTACTACTGTCTCAATCATCACAGCTATAACAACATTACATTGTGTGTAGTACAACATGTCCATGGAGTGAACTATATACCAGTAGAGAGGGACATTGGAATTTCTGTAGTTACCGATGTAGAAATTTCACATACTCAAATCCAACAGAACTAACTCTCATTGTCTATCACGAATTACTTTTAATCAAACACAGTCTGTATATATCTGTAGACCCATTGTTCTAGAGAAAATATTAGTCACTGCAGCTCTGAACAAGAATAAAACATGAGTAGTCCTAGCACTGACGAAGAAACCTATCTGTTACCATATTTTACCATAGTTGGACACAAATATACAGAATGCTCACAGACTACTATTCATAAAAGCAATTGACAGTAACTCTGTGCATCTTATCACAGTGGCAGTGATGTATAGTCTGATAACACTTGACCCACTGCTAGCAGCAGACCAGATCAGTGACTGCTCAAGCAAAGTTCTATAACTGTCAGATTAACCTCTCTCTTTCTAGTTCCTTCACTGAGTTGGATAACATGTATTAATCCAATTTAAAATTGTTCTCATAGTTGGATTGTGTTTTTCTGAAGGCCTTCAATGCAAAAATCTGTTGATGCCCACACACACACACACACACACGTGCGCGCGAAGGACAGTATTGAAAGCCATATGATGGTGAAACCTTCAGCATTTGATACCTACAATTTGAAGAAGTATCTGTTCTGTGTAGGTGGCCGCAGTACTGGTGTGATGCCACTAGCAACTGAACCTTACATCAGGAAGGGTGATGTGATTGGTTGTGCATTGGATTTGACAGTTCCAGTCATAACATTCACTTTCAATGGACACCTTGTAACAGGGTCATTCAGGAATTTTAACTTGGATGGAATGTTCTTCCCTGTAATCAGCTGCTCCTCCAAACTAAGGTACAGTTCATGGCTTTGGATAGAACATATTGCTGTCAATAATTTGTGTGAAAAGGTTCAGTGTATATGCAGTTGTGGTTATTGACTGCATTGTCATCTTTCTTAATAAAGTGAACCCCCCTGTCCATCATTACCCTGTGCATTATTTGTCTGCAAGTGTTGTTTTATTGTGTCCCCTATAAATCTGACACATTTGAAACTTTTCCACAGCTGTTGTTTTCCAGTGTATGTTTTCTTGGCTCCTTCAGAAATGATGGGTAGTTTGCAATAATTAGAATGGAAGAGTGACTGAGGGATTTGAAGAGAACTCAAAAGTGTGTGGTGAGGTCAGGTCGTTACAGGGGAGGTTTTTTGTGGTTCCTGGAAAATGGTTTCCTTTCATTGACCAGAAGATTAGAAAGGGTGTGTAAATTTACTTAATAAAACCAACAAATGCACGTATGTTATTACATATAAATTATCGACATGTTCTGATTGCTTTTGCAACCATCATCAGGGTAGCATTACAAAAATAATAACAATATGACTAACTGCTAACTTATATGTATACAACCACTCAACCTTATAATGAATGCTTCAAATACACCATATGATCACAAATGTCTGCTTATGTACTGTAAAAATCAGATAAAATTTAGTTTTTGAAAAGAAAGAAAACTGGATGTATTGCTGTATGTAGTTAATATACACCTCCTCAGTGGGGTGTATATTAATGGCCTACAACAATACACCCAGTTTTATTTGTTTTAAACAACTAAATTTTGGGGAAAAGGCTGATTAAACTGCCTGTGTTCTGTGTCTGTAACATGAAGTCTTATTGTGATAATACCAATAAAAATGCATGCTTAATGTTTTCACAGTGGTTCCATTTATTTGGCTGCTTTTCATTATTATTTCATCTGTGACTAGTCTTTTAATATATCATTATGCTTTCCAGTATTTTGAGAGATGATTTCAGAAATGTATTTACACATCTCATAATATTTTGGAACAGCCTTAACCAAAATTCTAATCGGGAAGAAATTAAGAGCATAATGCAGTCAGGGAATGCTTGCTATTATTCAGTGCATGATCTTTTGTCTTCCAGTTTTCTATCCAAAAATATAGAGATTAAGATATACAAAATTATAATTTTACCAGTTGTTTTGTATGGGTGTGATTCTTGGTTGCTCACACTGAGGGAGGAATGTAGGCTAAGGATGACTAGGCTACAGGCTTCATTATACAAAAATCATGATTCAATTCCTAGCATAGACAAGAGACTTTTTGCTTCTCCAAAGCATCCAGACTAGATCTGGGCTCACCAAGCCTTGTATTTAGTGGGTACTCAGGAGCTCTTTTCTGAGGGGTGAAGCACCCGGAGCATGATTATTTCAAAATTAAGTAGAGCTGTACCTCTTCTCCCCAGTATACCTTCAAGGTAAGAACAAGGACAAGTTTGCCATTACGTTTTACTGTATTTACTGCATACCTTTCAATAATTTGTAATTCATTAAAATCTTTCACATGTGTCAGTGTGAGTCTCCAACTGAGTTCATTCTGGAAAGAAAATTTATGTATAAGGATATAGTAGTTATGTGTAGTACGTGAAGCACACTGAACAACTTATTCCCACTCCATTCTGTGCAGTAGAAAAATATGCGAAACTTATCGCTTTGTTGCTTTGAGCATGCAACACATTTTAGATGTAGTAGTAGTTAGCACTTCCTTTTGTAGAAGATATTCTTGTATCATCATATCTCTCTAATGGTAAAGCAGGACATGGTTGATTTTCTCAGCTTGTCAGTGTTGTCCATTGTTGTATATGTTGTGTTCATAGCATACTTTGGCAGTTGTAACAGTTGTCCTCAATTTCAGCTGTCGGTTTCTGCTTGGTGGTGACCATGGCCGCCTAAAATACATACCTCCAGAGGAATTTTCACCACTAGTTGAAAGTTTGCTGCCACAACAAGTGCTTTCAATTGATCCATGTTTTTACTTCGGAAACTTGAACAAGGTTGTCCTTTCTGGACCTTGGCCAGTGGAAGATGATACAGCCTTTGTTCCAACACCTGTTGACACTACATCTGTGAGTAATATCATTACACATCACAGTGAATATTGGAAAAAATTTGGTGTACTACATGTATGCAGAAAGTATTTGTGTAGTTGTGAAAGACTAGTACTGAAAATGCAGTGGTTTGGACAGAAAATGAATGTGTACCCAGAGATAACAATATACCAAAGTGAGTCAGATGGAAACCTTCAGAATTTTTTTGCCAGCTAGTTCACTGCAGATAGGTTTGGTACATCTTCACAATTTCTTGAACATGATCCCTGCTGGGTTCAATGTGTGTACTCCAGTACTTTACAAGTGTCTGGTTTTATTGTGCAAAAATTCCTTTGATTGCTTGTATAGCCACTTGTTCACTATGGTTTCCACTTCTTTATCAGATCAGGAAATCTTTCCAAGAGCCTTTTTGAGTGGCCCGCGAAATGGCACCATACCTTGCTTGCCCATGTTTCAGGAAGTAGTGGACTCAGCTTTCATCTCCAGCGACTGTGTGCTTAGGAAGCTGTCATGTTATGGTTTATGTCATCACAGAATTTCATGGCAGGCATCCACTAGTGCACATGCATATGCATGTGTGTGCCTAACTTTACTGCTTGTCTTTCAATGGCAGAGACCTGCACATGTTGCAAGTTCATATTGCAGTATTCTGTGGTATACAAGTTATATGATCTGGTAGGAGGTTCCCAACATTTCAGAGGAACATATGGCCACCATTTTCAGGATAAAAGTTGTAACTACCAGGCTGCACAAGACCATAATGTGTGTCTTCAGTGCTCTGGGGACCTTGTGTCTCATATTTGTTACATGTTGCCTTTCGTTATTGAAAGTGAATAAAATATGTGACTTACACATGTTGAGTTTTGAAATATGTAATACTGCATTTGTATTAAAACTCTTGAAATTGTCACTGGGTCACTGAATTTCTTTTTTTATTAAAAAAACGTCTGTGTGGGCATGCCACCAGAAAAGTGTTCTTGTTTGGTAACTGCTGTGAAACCAAAGAAGGGAAAGCACATTGATTGTTAGTCTAGAGATGTAGTATTTCTTATTCACAGGAGAAGGAAAGAAATAATGATATCCACAGCCATACAGGTGAGGTGTGTCGGCAATAGTGGATGCAGGGAAATATTGAATCTGTTATTTTTCATGGCTGGAGTAATAATGGGAGCTGTCACTCTGAAATACCAAATGCAACGAGCCATATTGTTTCATAAAGGAGAAAAATACTTAGTGTCATTTTAAGCTGTTGAAGAGTCTAGTTAATCTTAACATTCATTACTCACATGTAATGTGTTGGCTTTTGTCAGCATAAAAAAAAAACGCTGTGCACAGTGCATCTTGGTGCACATTTTAATGTCTGTGCTCAAGGGTTAAGTAGACATTGCTGCAGGACAAATCCTTTATTTGCAACATTGATGACACACTGATGATGGGGAATTTTTGTTCTTTATACAAAATTCTGTACATATAAAAGCATAGTTCCACAGCTCAGTTGTGGACACAGGCTAGAATCTATCATGAATTTCAACTCAGTAACGGCATTCTGCAGTATTTGTATCTGCAAAAAACTTATTTCCTTCTCCTAATCAAATAAAATTCTGCATACTGCATAGAAGACTAGAAGATTGCATGCTCTGGTACCTCTTCCTAGATGTGTCTCGTATAATATTTCTTTTTTTTGTTTTAGGTAACACTTCCAAGTTACGTGGAGAGTATAAGAGACCGTCTAGCAGAAAACATTCATGAAATGTGGGCAATGAATAAAATTGAAGCTGGATGGCAATATGGTGAAAGACGAGATGATGTGAGGAAGATTCACCCATGTCTCATTCAGTTTGAGAGGTTGCCACCGGCTGAGAAACGATATGATTCCCAACTTGCTGTACAAACATTGAAGTAAGTACTTAACCATTTATGTTGATTTTATGGTACTTAACCTTATTTCTTTAAAATTCAGACTATCAACTGCTACATGAAACATGTCTTATAGATAACTTTTCTCATCAAAACTCTGATAACTAACTTAGAGAATATGGCACCTACAATAACCTTAAACTCAACTCACTCATCTGACATAGTTTTTACACATTTTCCGTCAAAACATCAGAGGTTTAAGAAATAAAACAAATGAACTCTTTTTCACTTACAACATAACTTAGCACAAATATTGTGTCTAACAGAACATCATCTAAATCAAATGGAACTTAATATGATACACATGGAAAACTGTTTGCTAGGTTCATACTGTGTTTGCATTTTCTTTTATAAAAGCATAAAATTCTCTGTCATAAATGTAGATAATTGCTGTGTCAATCAAGACATTGATGTATGTGCAGTTCACCATGATTCTACTGTTAGGAAATTTTTTAAAACTATATATCAATCTCCATCAGGAAATTTTAACAAGTTTATAACTCAATTAGATATGATACTGCAAACTTTATACAGCCCAAAAGTAGATCTTATCATATGTGGAGATATTAACATAAATTAACTTAATGATAATGACAGAGTGACACAATTTAATACACTACTAAATTCATATTACTTGTTCTGACCAGTTATTTTTCCCAATAGAATTGGAAAAGATTCTATTGCTCCTATAATTTCATTGATAACTCTAAATTTGACAGCTACAAAATACTTCCCTTAAATAATGGCCTATCAGATCACGATGCACAACTTGTAACTATAAAGACTGCATTGAACCAATCACAAGATCATCAGACTTATTTCGAAACAAAACAAAAGCATGTACAATTGCTGATTTTCAGATCCAATTGAGTTATGCAGTATGGGTCTCAGTTTTCAAGGGTGATGATGTAAATAAAATATGTAATTCTTTTTTAAATACTTATTTAAGGATCTTGTATTCAAGTTTACCATTGACTGAAGTAAAACAGGATAACTACAAATATTTCCTGGATTACGTGGGGAATAAAAATTTCTTGCGAATGTAATAGAGAAGTAACAATGCATAGTGAACAAGAATAGCAAAAACTTGTCTATAAAGCATATTACAAAAATTATTGTAAATTATTATCAAAAGTTATAAAGGCAGAAGAAAGATTAAATTATGAGAAGCAGATAAGGAATTTGAATAATAAAATGAGATCTGCATGGGATATTATATATGCAGAAACAGGGAGAAAAGTAAAATATGATGCCGACAATCTTTAAATATCAATGGTGTGAATATTAAGAACAAACAAAATATTACTGACGTTTTTAGTAATTATTTGCTAACTACAGTTGATAACACCACCAATAAGAATATGAGGGGCTGCTGATAAGTCTTTAGCCCGACCAGGAAGGAAACAAGCTACAGCGACCAAACTCAGGATTTTTTCAACATACTCCCCACGAAGCTCAATACACTTCTTAGACCGTTGCTTTAACTTTTGCAAGCCACTCAAAAAAAAAATTCAGAAGTCTGTCCGTCCAACCAGGTCTCCGCGGCAGCAATGACCTCTGCGTTGGACAAAAATTGGCGACCTTTCAATTGTTTTTTCAGTCCAGGGAACAGGTGGTAGTCCAACGGGACCAGATCCAAAGAATAGGGTGGGTGTTCAAAATACTGGAAGCCCAGGTGACCAGTTTCTTCTGGGTTGCAAGTGCCTGGTGAACCAGGGCATCGTCTTGCAAGAACACGACCCCCTTCGTGACCTTCCCGCAGCGTTTTTCCTTCAAAATGTCCTTCATTTGCACCAGCAGAGATGAGTAATACTTGGTGTTGATAGTTTGGCCCTTTGGAAGATAATGAGGAGGATGCTGTCTTGGTCCCAAAAAATCGAGATAAGAACTTTTCCAGCGGATTTTTGCACTCGGAATTTTTTGGGCTGGTATGAGCCACTACGCTGCCACTCCATTGATTGTTGCTTTGTCTCCGGGTCTTAGTGATATAACCAGGTTTCATCCATGGTCACCAATCGTCACAGGAAATCATTTGGATCACGCCGAAAAAATTCCAAAAGTTGCACAGATGACTGGCACCATTGATGTTTTTGATCCGCATTCAGGCATTTTGGGACCCACTTCGTGTAGAGCTTCCGCATGTCTGAATCTTCATGAATGATGGACCCAACCTGCTCATGTGAGATGCCCAGTTGCTCAGATATTGATTTAGCTGAAATCCAGCGGTCTTCCAAGATTAGCTCGTGAATTTGGTCAATAATCTCCAGGGTGGTCACTGTTTTGGGTTGTGCAGGACAAGGCGCATCACAGGTGGAAAAATCAACACGTTTAAACTAGGCCACCCAGTTTTTGATGGTGGCATATGATGGTGCATGTTCCCCAGATGTTTCTGTCAGAATGTTGTGAATTTCCTTTAGTGCTTTGCCTTGCAGGAAGAAAAACCTGATGACAGCTCATGTCTCCATGTTGTTGGAATCGTGCGCGTCACCTGACATGCTTCCTTTCAGTCTCTGTAACAAGAAAAGACTTTCAAGTCGGCACATGTACAGACCCCTCTTTCCAACGACACTATTGATTCTATCCTACAACATCGGGAAGTAGGTCGGGCTAAGGACTTATCAGCACACCCTCGTATAAGTAATACCACAAAAAAAAACACTATCAATATAAATAATGTTACCTTCATGCTTTTTATATTCCAAGCTTTCACAACAAAATATCCTTACATGAACAGTAAAGCAACTATGACTAGGGAAGTGGAAAACATTATTAAAGCTCTCAAATCAAATAATTCACAGGGATATGATGAAATTGCTACAGAAATACTAAGAGTAAGTTCCCCTTTTATAAGTTCACATTAAATTATATATGCAATAAAACTCTCTCTACAGGCATTTTCCAAGACAGATTGAAATACTCGATAATGAAACCATTATACAAAAAGGTAATAAGCATGATGTATCCAATTATAGACCGCTATCACTTCTAACATCATTTACAAAAAATTTTTAAAAAATAATTCGAAGTAGACTTGTCGACCATTTAACTAAGTATGATATTTTAAGTATGGAACAGTGAGGTTTTAGACCAAACCTAGAACAAACCTGACAACAGGATTGCCACTTATAAAGTAGCTAATGTAATCTTAAATGCCATGAGCAACAAATAAATGATGAAGGGTATTTCTTCTGTGCTATAGAAAAAGCTTTTGATTGCTTAAATCATATTGCTGTCTGAAGTTGCAATTCTGTGGTATAACTGTTAAAGAAAAAGTACACTACAAACATTATCTTAATAACAGATGTCAAAGAGTATCAATAAACAACAAAAGTATAATAGAACTGTACTGTCTAAATGGTCAGAAATTAAACATGGCATTCCACAATGTTCCATCTTGGGACCTCTGCTGTTTCTGTGATATATAAATGATTTATCTGCGATAATAAATAATAAATCTTCTTATTATATTATTTGTGGATGATACCAGAATATTGTTCATGCACCCTAATCCTATATATTTTAATATAAATATCAATAAGGTTCTTGAAATTCCAAGTGGTTGGTTTAAGGAAAACTTACTTTCTCTAAATTTCAAGAAAACACAATATATTCAATGTCATCATCATCATCATC